>Ga0209942_1000078_pt1 | contig 59351 bp, 39 predicted proteins | sample SalPonR1_A_D2_MG_FD_185695 | JGI IMG/M metagenome (GOLD analysis project Ga0209942, IMG submission 185695) | Salt pond soil microbial communities from South San Francisco under conditions of wetland restoration - Salt Pond MetaG R1_A_D2_MG... ...
GGTATAAACTTCAGCGTTCATGTACAGCTTTCCAAGAAGTGCATGAACACCAAATTTGTTTAACCGTCCATAGCTTGAAGCTACATCATCCGTTACAAGATTTGCAACATCAAGTAACTCGGATTCAATAAAATCAAAAAGTTCTTGCCTTCCCTGGGCAAAGTCAGGATTGTTTGGTGGACTTTCCGGAGCTGTTTCAAAATCTTCAATAATAGGAACATTACCGAAGGTGTCCAGTAACCAGAAATAGTAGAATGCCCGCACAGCTCTGAGTTCCCCAATGAAGACATCTGCCTGATCCTGGGATAATCCACCCTCTTCAACAATTGACTCAAGTGTAAAGATCAGCCTGTTCGATGTATTTACACCCTGGAAAAGCGCAGCCCAGGAATTGTTAATCGCACCTTCGTCTCGTGTGAAGGTATGACGGTGCATTCTGAGCCAGAGACCGCCATCAAACCAATCCTGGCCTCTCTGGGGTATCACAGCTTCATCAGATGAAACTTCATGGATTGACCACAGTCCGTTGTGGGATCCCCAGTTACCTGCCATTATTGTATAAGCTTCTCCAATGGAAGATATGATTTCCGTTTCACTCTGGCCGAATTGATCAGCCGTTAATTCACTCGGTAAATTCTCCTCAAGATCTGTACAGCCGAAGCCGATCAGCATTGCGAGGAGTACCGTACCTGCTAATTTTATTGATTTAATATTATTCATCATCTTATTCTATTTACCTCTGATTAAAAGTCAATATTAACGCCGACTGTTGCCTGCCGGACAGTGAACCACTGGTTTCGCCGTTCAATGCCAGGTGCCAAAAGATTAGGATCGCCGTCAAAAGCACCATTGCTTGCTGGGCCTGGATCTGCAAACCTGGCTTCCGGATCAATTCCGTTATAGCCGGTAATCACCAGTAAGTTGTTACCGGATGCGAATACCCGTAATCGACGAATCGGGGCATCTGCTCCCAAATCAAACGAATAACCGAGCGTAACGTTATCAAGTTTAAAGAAACTCGCGTCTTCAACAAAGAGACTTGAAAACTGGGGTGATTCATTTAGATCAGGTAGATTTAAAGCATCTACAGTCACATTTCTCTGGCTGATTACGGTTGGATTCGTTTGGAATACACCAAAAGAGTTCACCAGGTCATGCCCGAAGGATCCTCTCCAGAACATATTGAAATCCCAGTTTTTGTATCCGACTGTGTTATTCCAGCCGAGCTCAAAATCAGGAAGACCGTTGCCCAATACCTGGCCATCAGCTTGTGTAATTTCATCAGCGCCAACAACATCGCCATCGGCATTTTCAAATAACCAGCCACCATCTTCATCAAATCCAACGAATTTGGGACCCCAAATCTGTCCAATTGATTCACCCTCCTTAACTCTGATCAATTCTGTATCGTTCAGACCGGGCGCACCCATATTAGCAAGAAATCGCTGATCACCGAAATCAAACTGGCCGCTGGAAAGTGATCTCAATTCAGTATCAAATGTTGAAAAAGTAACGCTTGTTGTCCAGTTGAGGTTTTGCTGTCTTAGGGCTTCATACGACATTGCAACATCAATACCTTCATTTCTCAATTCCCCGATATTCACAAACTGTGTCGGGAAAATATTGGGAGGTACAGGAACGTCAAATTCAAAGATGGCATCCTCTGTATCACCTCTGTAAACATCGATAGCCCCGGTTAAACGGGAATCGAGAAACGCAAAATCAAGACCAAGATTTATATCCTCTTTGGTTTCCCACTGAAGATCCGGGTTTGGATTTCTTACAGGTCCGAATACCGGGATAAATTCACCATTAACAAAAAAGTTGTTGCCTGTTGGTCCAAATACGAGCTGCGAAAGGCCATTCTGGGCAGGCTGCGTTCCGGTACGTCCAAATGCAGCACGTATTTTAAACTCATTCGCTTTCGGAATGTTAATCAAATTGGTCAGTTCAACACCACCGCTTACGGCAAAGAAATTTCCCCACCTATTGTTTGCTCCGAAACGGGTAGATCCTTCTCTTCTAAACGATCCAGACAAAAAGTAGGTATTATCAAAGGTGAAGTTTGCACGCCCAAAAGCTGCAATCAGACGGCTTTCGGTTCTGAAGTTGTTCACCGTTGCAATTCCATTAGGGATGTCCTGGGCTGCATCAATACGGTTAAAACTGAAAGCATCTGTGATAAAATCACCAGCCGAAATAAACCTGTTTTCGTCAGTAAATTCCTGGAAAGAGTAACCTGCAACAGATTCAACACGTAGTCGATCAAAACTATTTGAATACCTTACTGTGGTTTCAAAGAGTTCAGATTTATTGTTTACATCTTGCCTGGTAGCTAAACCTCCTCTGTCAAATCCTCTGAACTTCAGATTTTGAGAGTAGAACTCGCCGCGTGTCTCGTCAAATGTTTCAAGCGAGTAGAAGAGCTCTGCGCTAAAGCCTGGGAGTATGTCGCTAAAGTCATAGCCTGATCGCAGTGAGGTCACAAGCCGGCGCTGTTCGGCAACATTCCGGGAGAGTTCCTGGATGGCTACCGGGTTAAACATATCAAAACCCTGTGTTTCTGTGAAACCACCGCCGAAAGCTGAGTTCTCATCAAAAACAGGAGCAGTCGGGTTAAATGCAGCTGCATAACGAAAAACTTCTCCGAATCCCCTCTCTTCATCCCGGTTAACAATTGAAATTGTACCGGTAAGAGTAAGTCGGTCATTAAGCGCACGGTGAGTCAAATTCAAACGACCGCTAAGCTGTTGGTTACCCGTTGTTTCCTGAACCCCATCCACATCTCTGAAGTTCCCTGAAATACGATAACTGGTTGATGCATTGCCACCGGATACAGAGAGGTTGTGGGTCTGTGTCAATCCGTTTTGAGTCACAAGGTCAAACCAATCTGTATTTGCGCCCTCGTCAAGATCAGGTGTGCCTCTCGATGCAGCAAGTTCTCTGAACTGGTCTGCACTGAGTACTTCCAGCTTGTTTTCAATAAAGTTGGTAGATAACTGACCGTTGTAACTGACAGAAACCGGCTGATCCGCACCTATTGTACCGGATTTGGTTGTGATCAGAATCACCCCGTTAGCACCCCGTGTTCCATAGATGGCAGAGGCAGATGCATCCTTCAATACGTCAATTGACTCGATATCATTCGGATCAACTGTATCAAAATTAGCACCAATTACACCGTCAACTACAACCAGCGGTTCGGTATTGGCACCAATGGTTGATAGCCCGCGGAGACGAATATTAAAACCTGCATTCGGGTCACCGCCGGGGCGGGTAATTTGGAGGCCGGAAACTTTTCCCTGCAGCAGCTGCTGACTATCCTGGATATTTCCTTTATTAAAATCTTCTGACTTTACACTGGCAACAGAACTGGTAATCTCTTTCCGGTCCTGGGTACCATAACCTACAACTACTACGTCATCAAGCAGCTGAACATCCGGTTCCAGCGCTACGTCGATTGTAGTTCTGTCATTTATTTCTACTTCCTGGCGAACGAACCCGATAAATGAGAAGATCAATACATTTGCATCTGCAGGCACGTCCAGACTGTATTCACCATCCAGATTTGTAGTTGTTCCCACACTTGGCATTCCCTGCACTGTAATGTTTACTCCGGGTAATGATGATCCGTCGGATGCATCCGTTACCGTACCCGTTACTTCAATACGATCCTGCGCAATTGCCGTACTAAAACTCCATCCTGCTACTACTAAGAGAGCAAGAAGAAACTGTACCGCTTTCTTTACCATACTATTCATACCGGTATTTGACCGGTTTGATTCATATGAAGAGAAGAGCGCACTCTTCTGTAACCTATGTCCATTCATATTATGATTCCTCTAATCTAATTTTGATTTTTGGTGCACACCTGCAGACCCCTGATAAAGAACTACAGGATTAGTGTATCTTACGATGTTTGTATAATAAAAAAGCCCTTCCACATAAAAAAATTTTTAACACAAATTTTATTGTCTCTTGATGTTGATTTAATTAGAACTACAGATATAATGAATTTACCTTAATAATTTAATTATTTTGATGTATATCTTATTATTTTTAATAAATAACTGAACTGAATACTTTATTTTATTTTGGAATAATAAATTCAGAAAATATGAGAATGCTTTATGGAAACGCTTCCATGTTCTTAAAAATTTATCACATTTATTCAAAATAATAACAATGCGTGTTTCACCGGCTGCTTTTCATCAATTTGTACACAAATATCTTAAATATTATTTTTCAAAAAGTTGTTAATATTTTTGTATACAACTAAAACAAGCTTTTTAAATCAGGATCTTTCCAGATTTTCCAGAAACTTTACAGAAGACTGTTTAATTGATTTTTTGTCACTGCTGCTTTTCTTATCAAACATTGATACCATAAAGCTTACTCTTCCGCTTTCATTGAATGTTTCCCTTTGGTTGTCAACAAAATTCCAGTAGAGATAATTAAAGGGACAGGCATTCTCTCCTGTCTTCTTTGAGACACTGTAACTGCACGATTTACAGTAATTACTCATTTTATTAATATAATTTCCGCTTGATACGTACGGTTTTGATGCAAGAATACCACCATCAGCAAATGTACTCATCCCTAATACATTGGGAAGCTCCACCCATTCATACGCATCTGTAAAAGCAAACCAAAACCATCTGTTCAGTTCCCGCGGATCGGTTTCCGTTAGATTACTGAAATTACTGAGCACCATCAGGCGCTGAATATGATGCGCATAGCCTTCTTCAATAACCGGTTGTACCGATTCCGTCATGCACTTCATCTCTGTTGAGCCCGTCCAGTACATTGCCGGCAGTTTTTCCGTGAACCCAAAATGGTTTGCCTGACGTATACCGGGCATGAGGGCTTCATAATAGATTCTGATGTATTCCCGCCACCCGATAATTTGGCGAATAAATCCTTCAACAGATTGCAGCGGAACATTCTCTTTGGTTTTGAACGCATTCAGAGCTCTTTCACACACTTCCGCCGGAAGCAACAGTCCGCAGTTCATATAAACAGAGAGCTGTGAGTGAAAGAGTTTATGCTTACCAGCTGCCATTGCGTCTTCATAGGGACCAAAATCTGCGAGTCTGTTGTCAATAAAGTTATCCAGCAGATCCAGGGCTTGTTTCCGGCTAACTGCGTATTTGAAATTATCTATTTCCCCGAATGAACCGGGAAAATAGTCTGATACCATTTCAATAACTTCACGGGTAATCTCGTCTGGATCCACATCTGGAATCGCGGGGACTTCGTAACCTTCAGGCAGTGCTTTCCGGTTTTGATTATCGTAGTTCCACTCACCGCCAATGGGTTCATCCACATCCATCAGGTATCCCGTCTGCTTTCTCATCTCCCTGTAAAAATACTCCATTCGGTATCCGGACCCGATCTTCTCTTTCCATCTCTCCGCGTCCGCAAGAAAAAAATTGTTTGGTATCTCTTTTACAACTGCATTGAAATCGTGACTCTTCAGGTTATTCAATCTTTCACGGGTATCCCACTCATTCGGAGTCATATAGATAAAATCACCCGTAAAATCCTTCATGAATTCCTCTAAACCATCGTCGAAGTGCCCATCTGTTGAATGGTATAGAACAGGGAATCCTTTTTCACTGCATTCTATGGCAAAATGGCGCATGGCACTCACCACAAAAACAGCTTTTTTTTTGTGATGGGGAAGTTCTCTCCCTTTTTCACCTGATTCTAAAAATATTAAAAGTGGTTTTTCCTTCTGAACCCAATCGGGAAAAACATCCAGGTTCAGCTGGTCGTGCAAAATAAAGAGAGCCTTATTGAAATTGCTCAGATCCGGCCTGTCAATTCTGTTGTCGATATGTGATAGATATTTTCGTGGCATCTCTCATTTAAAAAATAATCTGCAGAGTTCGTTCCCGCTCATTTTTATGAGGGAGTGAGGGAGTGAAGGGGAGACTGAGAGAAACCTGCGAGTGTGCCCGGCGGTTTTCCGGGTCCTCGCAGTATTGACCAGGGTTTGGATGAAACGCAGAACTGTTGAAATGTTGAATGTTTGTTATTCGCTGATTAGTGATTGAATTTTTTTTGCTGCACCGGCTCCGCGGGAGCCTCCTGTTTATAGAAAATGAAAAGTGCCGCTATACCACCAGGCTCCGTCAGGAGCCACCTGCCTGTGGGAAGCGATCCATTCACATCCAAATCATATTCATAGCCAGGCCTCTCAGGTGGCTTCTATGAAGCCTTTCTCTTTTATGTTCATGCCTGTTTCTATAAACAGGGTGCTCCTCCGGAGCGTGATAGTGAGTGAGAAAGAATTTATTGCCACGCATACGGTTAAGAATACATACACTGGCGGCGTGGTATATTTTTTGTGCAACCCTGATTCTGATACGCCGCCCTCCTTTTACCGCAATGCTTGTCATCCCGAGTGCAATCCCGGCAGTTTCCTGCTCAAAATTAAAATATCTAAAATTGATCCTGCCGGGGTGGAATCGAGGGATCTCAGGCTACTGGCAATGACTTGCATTGAACCAGACTCAAATTACATTTCCGTAAAACTGACCTTTCCACTTGGCCAGATCTTCATGCGACAACATCCATTGCCCGCCGCTTCAGCGGGGGGTTAAGTTGGCGCATTTCTCAAACCATCGGTTGTTTAACTTGCCAATTTTTGGATTGTGAACCCGATGGTTCAGGGGAAAGGTTGTTTTTTGCAGGTATTTCCCGCCATCCCTCGATGCAGATCACAGCGTTGATCAGGTTTTCTGCCTCGGGATGTGTGTTGTTGTGCTTTCTTTTTCCACGGGTTGCACCCGCGGCTATTGTTGTTCTATCCTTTCAGGATAGTGAGTGAGTGAGAAAGAATTTATTGCCACGCATACGGTTAAGAATACATACCCCGGCGGCGTGGTATATTTTTTGTGCAACTCTGATTCTGATACGCCGCCCTCCTTTTACCGCAATGCCCATCATCCCGAGTGCAATCCCGGCAGTTTCCTGTTCAGAATTAAGTTATCTAAAATTGGTCCTGCCGGGATGGAATCGAGGGAGCGCCCTGCTGCAGGCTATTGTTATTCTATCCTTTCAGGATAATGAGCGGCAATCTCATTTTCTGTTTACTTTTAAACAAGCTGTGCTATTTTACTCTCATCTCTCATTCCAAATAATCTTAAAAAGAATAAAACGGAAGAATGAAAAGAAGACCAATCATAGGCGTCATGGGTCCGGGAAATCCGGATTCTGATGATGTTTTGAAAACAGCTTTTGAAATTGGCCGGCAAATCGCAATGAAGAACTGCATTCTTCTCACCGGCGGACGAAAAACCGGGGTGATGCATGAGGCCTCCCGGGGCGCTGCCTCTGAAAACGGAATCGTTATCGGAGTACTTCCATCTGCTGATTTAACAGATATTTCACCCTTTGTAACCATCCCCATCAGAACCGGATTTGGGAGTGCGAGAAATATCATTAATATACTCTCTTCCGATATCGTAATTGTTTGCGGCACGGGTCTTGGAACTATATCTGAGGCATCCCTGGCACTTAAATCCAGTAAACCAACCGGTTTTATATGCCTTGAAGAGCAGGATTTCTCAGTTTTCAGCCGCCTCTCTCCCAATGCCATCTACTTCGGCAATGATGTCGATCAATTAATGGGCTGGATAATTAATAAACTAAAAAATCAAAACTCTCTTGACTTTTAAAATTAAAACTACTTAATTAATACTAAATAAATAAGTTTTAGAACTATGCGAAAATCACTTACACCTCTTGGCGAAACTGAAATGGAAATCCTGCATCATGTATGGGACTTAGGCGAAGCTTCTGTAGCAGACGTGCAGGAACGAATTCTGCAAAACAGAAAAGTTGCTTATACAACCGTAATGACCGTTATGAAAAACCTGGCCGATAAAGGATATTTAAAGTACGATAAAAAAGGCCTTGCTTACATCTACAGTCCGGCAAAACAACCCGATGATGTGCGCTTTTTCCTGATTAACCGGCTGGTTGACAAAGTTTTTCACGGCTCCTCCTCTGCATTGATTCAAACCCTGATTCAAAGTGAACAACTGAGCGAAAAAGAGAAGGAGAACATCCGAAAATCAATTGATGAAATGGAGGACTGATCATGTTTGATGTAGCCGGAGTCAGTGAACAGTTTATCTCTGCCGCAGCCTTTGCCTGGGCCCCGGTGCTTATATGGACTGTAGTTGCAATTTTTGTTCTGTTTGCTCTCAGGTACGCAGAAAAAATGCACGCTCAATTCCAATACCACATCAGACTTGGGCTTTTCCTGGCTCTACCCGCCGGATTGATGATGAGCGGGATGATCGAATTTGCAGAATGGCTGCAAAGAGAGTCTGAGAGTTCTCTTTCTGCTTATAAGCTTCTTGTCATCCAGTCACCGCTTGAAATAACCCTCTCTGCCAATAGCGCTGCAGGCTCCTCTTTCCTGAATTTTGCAAATATTACTCTCCTCTTCGGAGTTTTCTACAGTGCAGGGTTTCTCTTTTTGCTTTCCGGATACCTTTTTGAGAGGTTCCGGCTTTGCAAACTTACCTCGTCTGTTGCCCTGAAGAGTATTCATACGTTTGAAAGTGTCTCAGTAAAAAACCGTAAACTCGCTGCTCTTTCAACAGAGCCGGTTCGCCTGGGAATAGTGGATGCACCGCTGATTCCCTTCACGTTTGGCCATCGCCGGCCCGTGATTATACTTCCGAAGTCAATTTTCAGAGATAATAAGAAGCTGAATATAGTTCTACGTCATGAATTGATGCATATCCGGCACAGGGATTACCTTGTTCACCACTTTTTGATCTTCACGAGAACCCTGTTCTGGATACATCCCCTGATTCATCTCCTGTTCAGGCAAATTCTCGACTATCGTGAAATGCGGATCGACAGCCATGTACTGTCTGATTCAAGTATCTCGAAAAAAAGTTACGCGTCCGTACTACTTGAACTGATCCCTTTCAATAATTTTGAGCAATCTGCTGCTGCACCATCAGCCGTAGGTATGGCTCGTGAAACTTCCAACCTTAAAAAACGAGTAGACATGATGAAAAACCAAACAAAACGATACATTCCGTCAAAACTGAGTCTTACCTCTTTCAGCGCAGTTTTAATAAGTCTTGTGCTTTTTATGGCCTGTACGGACTTACAACAACACAATATTCTGGATGATGAAGATCTGAATATGATGGCTGATTATGACGTGGAGGGAACCCGCGGACATCATGAAATCACACTTTTTATGGGCGATCCCGAGGCAACTGACAGTAACCTTGAAAAAATGGAACAGCTGAGACAAATTCATCCGGAGGATATAGAGTCCATTAACGTATATAAGGGAGAGTCTGCAGTCAAAAAATTTGGGGATCGCGCCGAACACGGTGCCATTACTGTGCGTCTTAAGTCAAACTCACCGGGAATGGAGAAAACATTTGACACTTTTGGATTAAAAATGCCTGATACCAGTGCAATCAATAACAGTGTAAGTCCCCAGGAAGATGATTATTTTGTAGTTGTCGAAGAGATGCCTGAACTGATTGGCGGACTTGCTGAGCTACAGAAAAAGATCAGCTACCCGGAGGAAGCGCGGGAGGCGGGCATTGAAGGCCGGGTGTATGTTCAGTTTATTGTAAATGAAAATGGCGATGTTGAAAATCCAAGGGTTATCCGCGGGATCGGCGGCGGTGCTGATGAGGAAGCATTGAACGCTGTTAAGCAAGCCAAATTCAAGCCGGGCTATCAGCGCGGAGAACCTGTCAGGGTACAGTTCAGTCTGCCATTTGTTTTTCAGTTAAACCGGGAAGAATAAACTTTTACCCTGTCTGAACAATCTCAATGAACAGATTAAAAAGAGCGCCGGAATTTACTCTATCTGCAAATAATTCAAAGCAATGTAATAGGCTAAAGCCCCGGAGATGGGGAGCTGCTATTCACTACGTCAGCTAAAGCAGACGGCAATGGAAGGCAGTTTGAAAGAAATTATCTCACTAAAAAAGTTTCTCAACCAGATATATATGTCAGCAATTAAAAAGGGTGAAGACTATAGTTGCGACAAATTATATGTATTTGATCATTAAACATCTGAAGAGAATCAAGACCTTATCTCGCCATCTATTGCCGTCTGCTTTAGCTGACGGAAAAGGCATTTCAGCGATTGCAGATCTCTAATCTCAATTTCATAAGCAAAAGCAGATCAGCATCGAAATAAATATTTTATTTGCAGGATTTTTTTAGTAAGATTGTAACCTTTTTCGATTCACTGCGTACACATCAGGTGTAATTACAAAATAAGTTGAGATAAAAGGACATTTATATGCCAGCAAAACTAAAAAAATCACGTACCGATAAGATGATTGCCGGTGTATGCGGCGGCTTCGCTGAATACATGGGATGGGACTCAACCATAGTTCGTATCCTCTTTCTTATCCTTGTATTTTCATCCTTTGGTACCATGGTGCTTCTCTATTTCATTCTGGCACTGATTATGCCCGAATAATATTTACTCTCAGTTCTTGTATTCCTGAAAGAGACACTGCATCTTTAGTGAGAAAAATTATTCAATATTTTTTATTATCCTTGGGTTTTCGGGTTTTATAATTTCTGTTCTAATATCAATCCATGAAAATAGGTATTATCGGTGATGCAAAGCGTGCTCTCACCTGGGAAAAACATCTCAGGACGCTATCTTCCATTGAAGAGGTAGTAATTGTTCCGAAAATCCAGGAAATTAAAAATGTTGATGCCTGCATTTTAATTGACGACACAAGTTCGAACTGTTCATCTCTTTTGGAACTGATCCGCAGGGGATATCACACCTACCTGGTTTCAAGATTGCCATCAGACATACAAGAGCTTGAAAAGATATATCACGCCTCACAGGAGGCCGGTGTTCATGTACAATTTTCGCACTGGCCCTCACTGGCTCCATCCACCTTATGGCTTAAACAACAGGTCAAGAAACCTGATTTTATCCAGATTTTAAAAGAAGAGAGCCGGTCGGACTATCGCTCTTCATCCATTGGGTTCCGCGATCACTGGGTAGATGAACTCGCATTTATTATGAACTGGATGGGGGCTAAAATCAATCGCATTGATCCTGCCCTGCTCTCGATAGATGAGGTGCCTTATGGCATTCAGCTCTTTATTAAATTCACCTACGGAGGATCAGCTTCCCTGCTCTATTTATCTGCCGGAAAGGATCATGCCCACCGGAGAATTATAACAGGAAACAATCAGCTTCTCGATTGCAATGTTTCAACGCAAATCGTGAAAGTGACGAAAAATGAAAATGGCTACTTCCACAGCACCGGAAAGTCATTTGATGCATCCAAAACTGCCGAGATATCCATTATTCAGTTTTTGAAATCTATTCACCTCAATACCCAGTCATTGTTCGATCCGTTTACGGCTCTTGAGACAGCAAAAACAGCTGAACAGATTGAACATCTTCTGTCAAGACAGTGAAATTTGATTATCTTTCACTGCAAATAGAATCATCACTAATATCCCGGCCAAAACATGAAAATCATTCCCGCGATTGACCTGCTCGATGGTGAGGCAGTACGCCTCCAGAAAGGCAACTATCAAAAAAAAACTGTCTACAGTAAAAACCCGGTTCAGTTAGCTTCCGGTTTTCAAAAAGCGGGGTTCAATCACATCCATATTGTTGATTTAAATGGTGCAAAATCAGGAGATTTTGAAAATCTTTCCATCATCCGTGAAATTATTGATGATCTTGGGATATCTGTTCAAACAGGAGGCGGAATACGATCAAGAGAGGATATCGAGCAATTGCTGAACGCCGGAATCACCGGTGTAATCTGTTCATCCATGGCTGTTAAGAAAAAAGAGGAGTGGCTGCAATCAATACGTGATTACCCGAAGAATTGCATCCTTGGTTTAGACCTCAAAGATGGCAAAATGGCTTACGGCGGATGGCTTGAAACATCAGACGAACCGCTGAGTGATTTCCTGGTTCCTATGATCGATGCGGGCCTGCAAACAGTTCTCTCTACCGATATTAGCCGTGATGGCATGTTGTCGGGGCCGAATGTGAGGATGTACCGGAATCTGCAACAAGAGTTTCCGTCACTGAACTGGATCGCCTCCGGCGGTGTATCCTCCCTGGATGATCTTGTTGAACTGAGCCGGGAAAACCTTTACGGTGCAGTAGTGGGTAAAGCTTATTACGAAGAAAAAATTTCTCTTGAAGAGCTGTCCGGTTTTAAGGAGCAGTAGTTTGATACGAACGGTTAAGCATAGCTCTGAAACATAGAAATCCCCTCTCGAGAGGGGAAAAGTTAGTCAAAAACACGACTTGTCGTGATTTATTGACTGACAAGGGGTGTGTTGTGCGATTGGTTAACCATAACTCCGAATCTGCAAAATTTGCTTGTACCCGGGAACACACCCCTCGTTTGTCCTGCCCGTCCTGCGGACGTCAGGTCTGCACATTTCCCCTCTCGAGAGGGGAATGTTTTAGTCTCCAAATTAACTTTGATACGAAAAGTACAAAAGAATCCACACTGTCGTTTCGAGGCCACTGTTTAACTTGATTTTTTTAGGATATCACCTTAGACCTATATAAAAAACGCCGGGAATTTTTAAAACCCGGCGTTTTTTTGATTTTGTTTTATGAAGATAACAATCAGGCGATCTTGATAATAAGTTCGGCTGTACGGGCAGAGTATCCTGCTTCATTGTCGTACCATCCGATTACTTTTACAAGCTTGCCATCAACTTTCGTGAGACCGCTATCGAAGATGCATGAGTGAGAATTACCGATGATATCGGTAGAAACCAATGCACCGTCACTGTATTCCAGAATTCCTTTCAGGGGACCATCAGCTGCTTTTTTAAAAGCACTGAGAACATCAGATTCGGTCACATCTTTTTCAACCACAGCTGTGAAATCGGTCAGTGATCCGTCGGGAACCGGAACTCTTACAGCGCCGCCATCCAGTTTGCCATCCAGGTGAGGCAGTACAAGCCCAACTGCTGCTGCTGCACCTGTAGTGGTTGGTACAATGTTGTGAGCGGCAGCACGTGCCCGTCTCAGATCTTTATGCGGACCGTCAACTATTTGCTGATCGCCGGTATATGCGTGAATGGTTGTCATGAATCCTTTCTCTATACCAAAAGCCTCATCCAGCACTTTGGCCATTGGTGCCAGGCAGTTTGTTGTACAGCTGGCGTTAGAATAGACAGTTGCATCTTTATCAATATCATCATCATTAACACCGAGTACGATGGTTTTAATGCCTTCACCGCTTCCCGGGGCAGATATAATTACTTTCTTTGCACCTGCTGTGATATGTTTTTCAGCATCTTTTGCTTTCCGGAAAAGGCCGGTTGATTCTACCACAATTTCGGCTCCGAGTTCGCCCCATTTCAGACTGGCGGGATCTCTTTCTGCAGATACATTAATTTTTTGACCGTCTATTACGAGATCTGAACCATCCGTTTTTACGTCACCTTTGTATGTACCGTGAACCGAATCGTATTTAAAGAGATGAGCCAGGGTGGTTGCATCAGTCAGATCATTCACTCCCACTAATTCAATTTTGTCGCTGTAATTTTCAATGATAGATTTTGCTACCAGGCGACCTATTCGTCCAAAACCGTTGATTCCTACTTTAATTTTTGCCATTTCTATTTTTGCTCTTTTTTTTTAAATTTGCTGCCTTTCAGCAGTTTAGTTATTTATTCATTAAAATAACTTATATATCGCATTCATTCCATTAAAGAGAAGAAAAAGATATTGTTTTTTAGTTACATAGATGAATAAAAGCGCTTTTCTTTTAGTTTCATTTTCTGCCGGGAGGAGTAGAGAGATCCCCCCTGTTTTTGGCAGTGGGTGGATGAGGCTTTTATATGATGAATACCTTGTCACGGCAATATTCTTTATTATTGCTGCCCGACAGGCTCTTCACCAAAATTTATTAATCATCCAAATCCACATCTTCCGGGATCTCATCTGATTCACTATTGATTAACTCATCGATTTCATCACTGCCATCAGAATCTTCATCTTCTTCAGCAACAGGCTCGATTTTCTTTTTCTTTACCACCGGTTTTGCTCCTGCCCTGCGAAGCTGCATAACAATATCAGAATTGTCATTATCAAGTGCGATATTCAGTGCTGTTTCCCCGTTTTTATCTCTCAGACGAACATTTGCTCCATTATCCAGAAGTGTTTTTACCACCTCACTGTGGCCTTCGCGGGCAGCCAGCATCAATGCAGTATGGCCCCACCGCTGCTGAGCATTTACATGAGCACCGGCGTCAATTAATAATTTCACAGCATCAGCGTGACCTTCACGGGCGGCCATTATGAGCGCAAGATCACCCACAGGTGTTCCTTTTTCAAGCAAATAGCTGATCATCTTCGTGTTGCCGTTTTCAGCAGCACGGTTCAGCGCAGTAGCACCCATTTTTGTTGTCAATGCAGGATCTGCCCCGTTTTCCACAAGGTATTCAACCACATCAAAATGATCGTTCTCTGCTGCGTAAATTAGTGCCGATGCGCCATTTTTGTGCACCTGATTAAGATCAGCACCCTCAATATGTAACTTTCTGATTTCATTAAGATTACCGTCTTTTGCCGCCTGTAAAAATTTGGGAAGCTCCATGTTTATAAAATATTTTTTTGGGGATAATTTATCTTCTGTTTCAAGTCGACCATTATATCTTAAATATATTGTTATAAATCAACTCTTTTTACTCACTTTTCAGTGAAAGTTTCTATCATATTTTCAGTTGGTAAACTTTATCAGACTAGTTTTTTCAGCTCATAACCATTGGCAAATTCCCGCCCGCTCATTCGTTTTGTTCCCGGAAGCTGAACTTCAATAAGTTCAACTGTCCCCTCTTTACAGCCGGCCAATAGTTTATCGTCCGATAATGCCAGTTCCCCAGGCTTTAAATCGATATCAGGACCAATTGCTGAGCGATATAAATTCATCTTCTTATCCTCATACATACACCACGCACCCGGAAAAGGGCTCAGACCCCTGATTTTGTTGTGAACATCCGGGCCGGACATGTTGAAATCAATCCTGGCATCTTCTCTGAAGAGTTTTGGTGCCGGTGAGGACTGGCTGTGGTTCTGCTGAACCGGTTCATAATTACCGGTTTCAATTTTATTTATTGATTCGAGCAACAGATCAGCTCCAAGTGTTTTCAGCCTCTTGTAAAGCTCTCCGGTTGTTTCATCGGGAGCTATGTATGTTTTTTTTCTGTCAATAATCAGACCGGTATCTACCTTTTCATTGATAAAGAAAACCGTACAGCCTGTTTCTGTTTCACCATTCATTACTGCGTGATGAATCGGGGCGGCACCGCGGTATTTGGGAAGCAGAGAAGCGTGAAGGTTGACGGATCCCTTTCGCGGAATATCCAGGATTTCACGCGGTAATATCCGAAAGGCTACTACTACAAGCAGGTCGGGATTCAATTCTTTTAGCTCGTCCTGAAACTGGCTGTCGTTCAGGTCCACAACATCAATTACAGGAAGTTTAAGTTCAAGTGCAGTTCTTTTAACATCTGTAGGTTCTTTTTTACTTCCCCTTCCGCGGCGTTTGTCGGGCCCGCTTACTACCGCCAGGATGTTATGTTGTGAATTTGCCAGTTTTTCCAGGCTCGGTACAGCAAATTCCGGAGAGCCCATGAATACAATACGCATTTTACTATTTATTTATTGGATCTATCAAAATGTAACCATTCTGAAGACCGAAATAAATACGAAATGCTTTCAGATTCTTGGCACAAGCGGGTAATCTGTTTCAAGCCGGCCCTTGTCGATCTGCTGAAGCTTTTTTTTATGAAGGCGGCGTTTAAAAGCACTTAAGTGATCAATAAAAAGAATTCCTTTCAAATGATCATACTCATGCTGTATAACTCTAGACATCCAGCCCGTTGCTATAAATTTTTTGCTGTTAAATTCTCTGTCTAAGTACGAAACGGTAACAATTTCGGGTCTTGTAACTTCGTCTCTGAGTTCCGGTATACTCAGACAGCCTTCTTCGTACTTCACCTTTTCACCTTCCAGGCTGTCAATCACCGGGTTTATAAAAACGAGAGGACCATACTTTTTCTCACCTTCATCCTCATTTATCATTTCATCGGTATCGGTAACAAAAAGTTGAACAGATTTGCCGATCTGCGGGGCAGCAAGCCCCACCCCATTCGAGTTATACATGGTTTCAAACATATTATCGATTAATTCCTGCAACTCGATGCCGTTTTCAGTAACCGGCTTTGTTTTTTTCCTGAGTACCGGATCGTTATAGGTCACAATAGGAAGTATAGCCATAATCAAAAATCAGGATTTGATTCCAAAAAATTGGTGAGTATAATGGCAGCAGCAGCCTGATCGACCCTGCCCTTTTTCCGTCGTTTCATCTTGGGTACTCCGGCATCAATCATAACCTGAACGGCCTGTTTAGAAGAATATCGCTCATCCATTGTAAAGATTTCCTGGTCGGGCAGGATCAATTCAATTTTTTTTATGAATGCACGAACAAGGCCTGTTGCATCAGTTGCATGACCTTGCGGAGTCAGCGGCCAGCCGACAACAATTCCGCTGACCGGCCCCTCTTCTTTGGTTTGCCGTTCAAGTTCTTCCAGGGATTCTCCCGGACTGTAGGTGCCAACTGTATTAGCTACAGTTCGCAACAGATCAGTTCTTGCTAATCCAACACGTTTGGAACCAACATCAACCCCTATCAGTCTTCCGTAATTTTCCAAAAATAACGACTCCTTAGCTGTCTGCGTTTTCAAGTTCTTCCATGGGCTGCTTCAGAAAGTTCTTCAGCCGTTTCCCCGGCTTAAAATGAGTTTTTCTGTGCCTTGGCACATAGATTACTTCATTTGTTTTCGGATTTCGTGCTTTCGGCTTTGCTTTTGTCTCTTTCACTTCAAAAACTCCAAAATCACGCAGTTCAATTCTGCAAGTGGGATCTGCTTCAAGCAGTGTATCGCGGATTGAATTGATTACGGCATCGACCCATGGTTCTGCTTGATTTAAAGGTACATCTTGTGATTCTGCAACCTTTCTTACAAGGTCTCTTTTTGTGTAAGTAAACATTTGATTTGTCTTTATTTAGATTCTGTTTTAGATATGTAATTTATTTGCAAATGGGCTTAAATATAAGAGGAACGTAAATTTATATTTTGATTTTTTACAAACTTTGAAATATCTGATTTTTAATAAGATATCTGTTAAGTAACTGTTTCAAAGCAAATTTATTTTTCACTCATAACGGGTAGCCGTTTTTATTCCCTCAACACGTTCCAGGCGCTGAATAATTTTTTCAAGATGGCTCAAATCTTCAACGTAAATTGTGAGAATTCCCTCAAACATCCCCCCCTCACTTCCAACATTAATGCTTTTCATATTTGTTTTAAGAGATTTCGAAACGATGTCGGTCAGATCATTTACAAGTCCTACCCTGTCTTCTCCAATTACCTTAATTGCACCGAGGAATTGACTGTCGATATTTTTAGCCCATGTAACGTCGATCACTCGTTCGCTGTCGGTCTTTATAAGATGAAGAGCGTTATTGCATTTGGACCTGTGAATCTTAACATCGCCGTTCCGGCTGATATATCCAACCACGTCGTCCCCGGGTATCGGGTTGCAGCAGTTTGCGTAACTGTATTTTACGTTTGAAACTTCACCCTCAATCAGAAGTGCATTTCTGTCACCAACCGTTCTAGCCGTTGTTAAATATTTCTCCTGGATCTCTTCGTCCGACATCTTATTCAGATCTTCCATGGAGTCCTGATCGTCGATCCGTCCTTTGCCTTTCAGCTGTTTTACAGCATCAACCAACTTTTCGACATCAAATGCGCCTTTTCCAATGTCATAAAAAAGTTCCTGTGTTGATTCAAACTTCAGGCGGTGGGCTACTTTCATCAGCTCCTGATCGGATATTTCAATTTTATTACGCCCAGCTTTTTTTTCCCATAATTCGCGCCCCTGTTTTGCAATTTTTCGCTCTTTCTGTTTAATAAACTGCCGCAGCCGCGCTTTGGCTTTATGGGTAACCACATCTTCCATCCAGTCAGGATTCAGATTAATTTTGTTGCCCGAGATGATTTCCACCTGGTCTCCGCTGTGAAGTTTTTGCCGAAGCGGAACCATTTTACCATTCACTTTTGCTGCCATCGCTCTTTCACCGATCTCACTGTGAATCTCAAAAGCAAAGTCAATACAGGATGCTCCTTTCGGAAGAGTTTTTAATTCTCCATCCGGTGTAAATACATAAATTTCATCATGATAGAGATTGAGCTGAAAATCTTTTACAAATTCCGTAGCTGCTTCAGGTCTTGGGTTATCCAGAACATCCCGTACCCAATGGACAAATTTATCCAGTTCACTGCTTTGGCCCGATGAGTTGTTACCCTCCTTGTACTTCCAGTGTGCAGCAAGGCCTCTCTCGGCTATATCATCCATTTTTCGTGTGCGTATCTGCACTTCAACCTTACGTCCCTTTTTCGTAATCACAGTTGTATGCAACGACTGATATCCGTTTGCTTTGGGCACCGATATAAAATCACGAAACCGTTTCGGGATCGGAGTGTACCAGTCGGTGATTACAGAGTAAACACGCCAGCAATCTTCCTTTTTATGAGGATCTTCAAGGATGATGCGAATAGCAAAAAGATCATAGATCTCTTCAAATGGTTTTTGCTGGGTCTGCATCTTGTTATAGATGGAATAGATATGCTTTGAACGTCCCTTTATCTCAAAATTAAAATTCTGATTTTCAAGTTCGCTCCTGACCGGACTCATAAACTCTTCAATAAATTTTTCTCTCGATTCCCTCTTCTCCCTGAGTTTTCTTGCGATAAATTTGTAGCTGTTCGGGTCGATCACTTTAAAACACAGATCCTCAAACTCATTCTTGATTTTAAAGAGGCCGAACCTGTGAGCAAGAGGTGCGTAAAGCTCCATGGTTTCAGTTGCCTTTTTGAGCTGTTTCTGACGAGGTAAATGTTTGATCGTACGCATATTATGCAGACGATCAGCGAATTTTATGAGCACTACCCGGATATCCTCTGCCATCGATAACAGGAGTTTCATAAAAGTTTCAGCCTGCTTTGTATCATGACTTTCAAAAACACCTGTAATTTTTGTTAACCCATCTATCAGCTGGGCAACAACCACACCAAAAAGTTCCCGGATATCAGCAAGAGATACCGTTGTATCCTCCACCGTATCGTGGAGAAGAGATGCAATAACCGATTCATCATCAATGTTAAATTCAGTCACCATAATTTTGGCAACTTCAACAGGATGCCTGTAGAATGGCTCTCCCGAAGCTCTTTTAACTCCTTTATGAGAATCATAACAGAGCTTAAAAGCCTTGACAACCATTTCATCATCTGTCTGATCCAGGTTATCATGGCTCAGATCAAGCAGATTTTTTAACTCGTGTTCAGCTGCCACACTCAGTTCAACACTGTCAAGATCCTTTTTTTTATATGTTCCAACATTTGCCATATATATACTGCTCAATACCTTCGCTCTGTTTTACATGATAATTTACAACAATTAATTACAATTATCGTAGACTTTACTATTTTGTTCATCAGGTTAACGTTCTGACCTCGTAAATGTTTAATATTATCGAATACTTTACTTACCTATAAAAAAAGCGGCCAGATCAACTAACCGCTTTTCAACTTATAATTAAATAAAAAAAAACAAGGTTTAAAAATTAAGAGACACTCCAACCGCAAGTCTTCCATAGTTATCAAACCCGATATCATCAGTTCCTGAAAGCTGTGTCCACCTGTATTCAATAAATGGCGACAGCAACGGGATCAGCGTAACTTTGGCTCCTCCGAAAGCATTCCAATAGAAATTGGATTCATCAACCAGGTCTCCCTGACTGCTTTCAATTTGAAAGTTATCACTGCCGATTCCGAGACCTACATATGGAGCAAAAAGACCAAGAGATACACCGCCGGTTGCGGCAAGTCCGAAGTCATAACTCTCAAAATCCGCATCAACATTCGCAGGCTGAATTGTATTTTCTTCACTGAAAAAGCTGAAGTGAGCCCGGAGCCCGAGATCCACAATCGGTATAATATCAAGTATTTCTCTTTCAACCCGGACGCCAAAACCGTTCGTCGGGTCTTCCGTGCGGTTTTCATAGGATGCGCCGATACTCCACTGGGCGTTTGCAGCGGAGGGAAATATAATCAACGCTGAAAACAGAAGAGCCGATAGGAAAAAGTTGTATGCAAGTAATTTGTTTTTCATAATTAATGGGTTTTTTAAAAGTTTGTTCAAAAAAATAACAGTATCCATATTATAACTAATAATGCGGTTCTTTTGTTTCCTGCGAAGTGTCAGGATGCAAAGCCTTCTTTAACGCAGACAAGTTTTTTATGAAAAGCTGTTCTAAAGTAATTTAAAGAGTTGATAGTATAGGCTTCAGCTTAAAAATCAAATGTAAACCCGACAGAGAGCCGGTTGATTGAGCTGAAACCAAAATTATCGTCATCGGATATGCTTATGTAACGGTACTCAAAAAACGGGTTCACAACAGGAACCGGGGTAAATTCAAACCCGGCAATTATATTCCAGAAAAAACTACTGTCATCTACCTCGCCGATAACATCAAAGAATTCCGGGTCAGACAGGTCTATATTTTCCGCTTCACTTTCGATGCTCATGTACCCACCGCCAAATCCGGAATAGAGGCGTAAAACTCCTGAAGAGACGCCGGCAACACCTGCAAGACCAAAATCCCACGTGGTTATATTTTGAGTTAAACTATTTCCCCCTTGGTCAATATCAACATCCTCTCCCATTCTGCTTCCGTGTGCTCTCAAGCGAATATCGAGAATTGGCAATGGTTTAAGAAATTCACGTTCAACATGAATTCCAAAACCGTCGGATGGATCTTCATCCTGAAGCTGGAAAGATCCTGCCACACTCCATTGAGAGAGAGCAATTTGCGGAACAACAAAGAGTAAAAGAAACAGTACAGTTGTCTGAGGAAATAATTGTCTGGACATAGTAATCATGTAAGATGAATTCATCTTTTTATAAAACAGTTTCTACTAATTAAACAGAAAAAGATTGACAATCAATCACATTTGAATCATTTTTTTAAACTGTGCTAAACAATTTTGACAGTGATTTCTTTAATTCTGCAGGAGTAACAGGTTTTGTCAGGTAATCGAGGTATTTGGTCTCTCCCGCCTGCATTCGATTGAACATGTCAGAATTTCCGGTCACATAGATAACATCTACCGGGTAATTTTCCTGGATTTCTTTTACAAAATCAATTCCTGTAATGCCGGGGCCAAGGTTAATATCCATTACCAATAAGTCGGGTCTCAGGTCCATAATTTTTTTCCTGGCTTCGTTTGCTCCCGGTGCCTTATCAACATTGTTAAAACCAATTTTTTTCAGCATCATCGAAAGCGCAATACTCAGGATCAGATCGTCTTCAACAATCAAAACCTTGTAATTATCGGGGATTTCGTTTATTTGGTTAACCATTTATGCAAGTTCCTCAGATTTTAAAATACTGCTGCTCGAACCCTTTATTGCAGCCTTTTTAAACGTTATTTTTATTTGATTTGTGGCATTTTCGTGAATATTCAGAGAAGCTTCCAGTTGAGTAGATAAAATTTCGATCAATTTATACTGAAATTTATCTGAATCGAATCGATTTTTGGCATACTCTGTATTCAGAGAAACACCTCTGAGTGATATTTCCACCATATTATCCTCAGCTTTTACATTCACTTCTATAAGAGAGTGATTTTCAGCTTTCTTTTCATTTATAGATGAACTCAGAATCTCATTAATAATCAAACCTGCCGGAACAGCCTGGTTGAGGTTTAGCGTAAATTCATCTGTTGTCAGTTTTACCGCATCCGAGATGTTATCCAGGTACTGAAGCACCGGAATAGAAACAAGAAGAGATTTCAGGTACTTATCAAACCTGATATCAACTACTTCTTCATCACTGTAAAGCGTTTCGTGTATTTTAGCTATGGCAAACACACGACCCTGCACTTCCTGCAGCTTTTTTATAACGTTAGGATCATCACCATCCATAATTTGAAGTTCAAGCAAGCCTGTAACCACTGCCATATTGTTCTTCACACGGTGGTGAACTTCCTGCAAAAGTATATTCTTTTCCAGAAGTGCCTTTTCAACATTTCTGCGTGCTGTTTTTTCACTTTCAAGCAAATTTTTAATTTGCATTTCCAGCTCTTTTTGCTCACTTAAGTCAACATACATACCGTATATTGCTATCACATCATCATCATTTATAATGGGAACAGAACTTATCATTACAGGGATTTCCGTATTGTCTTTTTTCTTTCTGACCGACTCCATTTGCAGGCTAAAGCCCTGAAAAGCCTTGTCGGAATTCAGTATAGATTCTTGTCGTTTATTTTCCGGGGTTATTAAATCATCGAGCTTTTTACCTTCAATAAATTCATCGGCAAAACCGAACGTTTTCTTAAATGAAGAGTTCACTTTCACAATGCTGTCCTCATCATCTACCATAACAATTCCGATGGGTGAATTTTCAAAAAGCTGATTCAGCATCCCGAGCGCTTCATTTCTTTTAACTTCTGCATGAATCAATTCTGTTACATCGAGCCCGGTACCTACCAAATACTCACCTTCACTTGCCGAAAACTTTTTCCCCCGCAGCCTCTGGTACCTGAGTCCGTCGTGTTTGGTTTTCACTTCCGCAATAACTTCACCTTCTCCGGTTTCGAAAACCTCCCGGATAATCTTCATTACTTTCACTTTATCATGATCGGCTATGAAATCAATGGCTTTCATACCCGGGATTTCGTTCAATTCATATCCCAATTCATCCCTAAAAGCATTATTCCACTCAATCATTGATCCTTTATCATCCAGGATGAAGAAAGTGCCGGGTATACTTGATTCTGCGGCTTTCCTGAAATCCCGTTCTCTTCTTGATTCATCCTCGGCTTTTTTTCTGTCAGAAAGGTCTCTGAAATTATTAATTGAAATTACTTGCCCATTTTGATCTCTGTATAAAACAGATGAAACTTCCACTGGAATTTCCCGGCCGCTTTTATGCAGGTAAACTTTTTCTCCTTCAAATCTTGAATCTTCACTTCGAATCTGGTAAGCCAGTCTGTTTTGAGGATGATTTATGTCCATAATCATTTTTCTGCCTCCCGAAATTAATTGATCCCGGCTGTATCCCAGAATAGAACAAGCTGAGGGATTTGCATCAATAATTTCACCTTCCGGGGTGCCGATGATAATACCGGCTATACTCTGGTCAAATTGCTGGCGATAGAGCTGTTCAGCTTCCCGTAAAGCTTCTGATTTCCTGAGACTTGAGGTGATGTCCTCAAATGTTAATATCACGCCCTCTCCATGCATCTTGTGGGGAGTAATGGTGACACTGAACCATCTCTTTCTTTTTCCCTCTTTTTTTGAATAGGTTAAATAAACTTTTTCCCTGGCCTCATCAAGAACCTCTCTGATTCCAAGAATAATTTTCAGTGCATAGTCATCTTCCTTATCAACAGCATTCCTGCACATCTCAAAATAGTTTCCGGCCGACTCATTGGCACCAATAAGACCCTTGCTTTTACTCGTGTATTCATTCCAGGATCTGTTCGTATATATGATATTGCCATCACGATCCAGAATACAAATCATTGCCTGAAGTGCATCCAGAATTCCGGATTCAAAAGAGTTATTGGTAAGTTGACTCATGCAGATGACACCAAACTATCGATTTTCAATTAATTCAAATTCCGTTCAGAGAATTCTTTGAATTTATAAATATGGGAATATCCACTCAAAAATATCAGACGTCAAATACTTAATTATTTGATTCTTATTTATATGAGTTGATACGTATGTAATAACACCTACTCAAATTAAACCTCTGTATCTCATTGTAGTTCTGGGGGTAAATATTTTTGTCCGCCTTTAATAGCATTCATTGCATTCCTGGCATCCTGCTTTATAGGGTTATACAACAAATATCCGTTAAGCCCTTCTTCCATGAGAGGCTGAATCAATTTTTTATTCAGATAAAAGTGAATTCCGATAACGAATGCATCCGGCTGAATAAGCTTTACCTCAGATATGATATCTATTGCACTTCCGCGCATATTAGGCAAATCGAGAAAAATAAAATTGATGCCGTTTTTCAACTTACACTTCTTTAACTCATCAATCGTAAGTGAGTTTATACTGTATAGATGATCGCATGCTTCATCCAGAACCCGTTCAAGCATCCTCTTACGCAAACTGCCAGAAGTTAGTAAGAAGAGTTTACCATCCATTTTTTCTTCAATGTAAAGCAGTCGGGATTCAATATCATCACAATTTAAACCTAAAAATCATAATAATTTAATAAGTTAATACACCTATCTAAATGTACCTATGATTTTTGCTTTCAATAGAAGGTTATCCTTTATAGATCTAATATAAGTATGAAAAAAAGCTTCTGAAGAATCTCATAATTTATTCAAAATGTAACTTTATCATTGCATGGATATCTTTACTTAGTTGGAGAAATGTTTTCGAAAAGAAGTTTCAGTAGTTTGATCATTTTATTCAAAAACACCCTAATTAAAAATTTCGTTTTATTGAATTTTTTTCGCAGAACTCTATAACTTTTTTCGCATATGCAAACTGCCAAAAAGCTTTATGCCTATTTGCCATTTATATATTCTTTAATAATTTCGCTAATACTTCTCAGGATATATGAAATTCATTCTGTCACTACATCTCATTATTTATCACTTGAAGCTGATGTTTATTTGTTAAAAAGCATGGTAACAGACTTCACATTTGCCGGATTTTCTGGAGTTATTTTACTATTTGTCTCATACATACTTCTTCATATCCGGGAATCGATGATTCGCCCGGTACTTTTTTTCTTATCAGCTCTTTTTTTACTTTCATATACCGCTTTAATACAATACTTCATCGAACTGTTGCTGCCACTGGGTGCTGATTTATATGCGTATAGCATCAAGGAAACAAGTAATACAATTCATACATCGGTAAATATCGGTATTAACATATTGTGGCCCTACTTTCTGGTAATTTGCGTCTATTTTTCTGCCTGGTATTTCTTGGTAAAACGAAAACATAATGATAGAATAAGCCGGATTGCACTTATCTCTATTCTGATATTAGCCATTCTGTTTCCATTTACATATCCTGATCAAACTGATTTTAAAGATCAAAACAACTATAACCTCATATCAAATAAATCTGTCTTTTTTGCGGCAGACAGTTACCGTTACTTTAATCAGCACCAATCATTTGAACCATATTCCGGAGAAGAGTATCCTCTTTTTCGAGAATCCGACCTTGGAAAGAATCCGTTTGCCGGGTACATAGAACCCGGTAAACGGCCGCCAAACCTCGTATTTATAATTCTTGAGAGTTTTGGTGGTTCTTTTATGGAACCAAATGCAACATACGGAGGATTTACACCATACCTCGATTCCCTCGCGAATGAAAGTCTTTATTGGACACATTTTTTGAGCACGAGCGGACGGTCATTCGGATTACTTCCATCCCTGTTCGGATCACTTCCTGTTGGAGAAAAAGGGTTTTTGGAAATGGGTCCGCTGGCACCCGACCATCAATCTCTGATCCGGATTCTTGGAGATAATAACTATCGCACAACCTATTTTTGCGGGTACGATGGTAGTTTTGATAATGTAAACATCTTTTTAGAACAGCAGAATATAGATCTGATTGTTGATGCTAACCGTTTCAACAACAACTATACGAAAATGGAAGAAATAGGAGCCGGATTCACCTGGGGATATGAAGATAAACAGACATTTCAACGGGCTTTCGATTTCCTGGATCCACTGGATTCGGATATTCCAAGGCTTGATATATTTTTTACGCTTAATCTGCATGAACCATTTATCATAAGTGACCAGCAAAAATATTTGCAAAGGGTACGCGAGATTTCCCAAAGTCCGGATTTTGATAGTTCCAAAAAAAAAGTGGTAGAGACATATGAAAAAATATTTGCGGCTATTCTCTATACGGACGATGCCGTCAATGAGCTAATCAGCAGATATAAAAAGCGAGATGATTTTGAAGATACCATTTTCATTATTACCGGAGATCACCGCCTGGCGCCGATTCCGCATAAAAACCTGATCGACAGATTCTATGTACCCTTCATGATCTATTCTCCCAAAGTTAAACAACCTGTTGAATTTCACTCGGTTTCATCTCATAACGAAGTAACTCCTTCTCTGCTTGCATTCCTGCACAATCAGTATAATCTGAATGTTCCGGAAAAGAGTCACTGGATAGGAAATCAAATAGACATGAAAAGATCCTTTGCCTCTTCACAAAATATTGCTCTTATGAGAAATAAAAATCAGCTGGCCGAATACTTATCAAATGATCTGTTTCTTTCTGAATCCCGGCTTTTCCACCTAAAAGAAGGTATGTTACTTGAAGAAGTATTCGACAGAAGCCTCTTTTCTGAAACAAACGAAAAATTCGCAGAGTATAAGCAAATAAATCAATACGTGACAACTGAAAACAAACTAATGCCTGTTGCTGATGAGCAGATAGCCATGAGAGAGAAAATTGAGGCCGACTACCGCTTCCTGGATAATAATCAGTTTCGGAACCTCACATCCAATGAGCTATTCATCCAGGCTCAAAAACTTGCCTACAGAGGCGACTACGAAGATGCAAGAACTATTTTGCGGGTTGTTTTGAGGGAACGTCCCGGTTTTTATGACGCAAGGCTCTTACTCGGCAGAACGTACGGGTGGGACGGGCAATACGACAAAGCAGAGCTACACTTCAGAGAAGTAATCGACAGAAAACCTGATTATGCCGATAGTTATGCGGCACTTGCTGATCTTAGTTATTGGAGCGGTGAAAATCAAAAAGCTTTGGATTTGGTGAATACAGGACTTGAATTTAAAACAGATGACAGTTCTCTTTTATACAGAAAAGCCCGTGCACTATGGATTCTGGAAAGAATCGGGGAGGCTGTCGTCACGTTGGAAAAGTTGCTTTCGATCAATCCTGAACATGAAAAAGCACTGAAGCTAAAACAACGCCTTCAGGTAAATTAAATTTTTATCCTGAACCCGGTATTCAGTCCAAAACTTGAATTAAAATTACCAGGGTCAAAAGTTAACTCCTGTCTTGTGAATGTCAGCGCGCCAAACACGATAAGATTATAACTGACTGTTTTCTCAGCCTCAGCTCCAATAAACCATGATTTCACAAAAAAAACATCCCCTGAAACATCCTGGAACCGGCGTTCTTCCGGTGAAAAGCCAAACCCTCCTCTCAGAGAAAGATAATTGTCCGCATTAGTGAGATAACGCCGGGTAATAAAATTAATGGATCGTGAAATACCAACGGAACCCGGTGTTACATAAGGGCGGGCGGTAAACATCCAGTTCTTCCAGTATTTGGTAAGATTTCCGGTTAAAATAGTAACTGAACCGGAAGAAAAATTTAAAAACCGAAACCCTGCTGAGGCTTCAAACGATCGGGGCAGGCGAAAAAACAGCTCAGCGCCGCTGCGGAATTCGGGAAACAGAAAGCTGTTAGAATATCCAAAATTTACATATCCGTAAACACCTTCCGCTATTGAAGGGTAGAAATCAACTTCAGGATGAAAGCCGGATGATCCGAATCTGTCAGCGAAACCAAGCCTTCCAATGATTGTTCCAAAACGGGTTGGCGACGAGTATTGTACAAAACCTGTATTCCATGGATCAAATATCTGATCGAACCAATCGCGGTTATAAGATATACTGACTGTATTCTTTAACCTGGAAATTTTTATGCTTTTCATCATTGATCTGACCTCAGGGTTGCCAGGATTAAGAGTTTCAGCCTGATCAAGAGTTGAAAGTGATCGCTCGTACTGACCGAGTTTTGAGTAGACATTGGCTTTCTTAAGTAGCAGAATGGTGTCGGCAGGATATAGTTTAGTTACCTTTTCTGCAACAAACAGTGCTGTCTCATATTTCTCATCCCATATCTCAACATCTAAAAGAGCAGAATAAGCATCTTTATAATTGGGGTTCTTATCAAGTACATATGCAAGCTCTGGTCGTGCTATACTGTAATTACCATCCCATGAGTGAGTTCTTGCTATTAAAATACGAACGTCGTGATAGTCAGGAGAGATTTCAAGAATTGCTCTTGCTAATTTCCTGGCTTCTTTTCTATTGCCTTCGAAAGCAAGTTCACGAGCTTCTTTAAATGCCTTGTCTACATTTTGTATCTGTTGTGAGTACACCATTGCAGGTTTTATCAAAAAGCTTGATAAAATCAAAATAATAAATGATGTATGAAATATTTTTTGTTTCAATAATTTATTGGTTTTTAATAATAAAACATTTAATACAATTTATTGTGAATTGAAATACGATAGCAATCATAGTTTTTTAGAACGATAAGTTATACATTTTCAGAAATGTAAAAAAATTATTATAATTTTTTTCCTAATTATATCTGTAAACCTTATAATTAAGCAATCTCTTAATTATTATCTCTCATTATATATTAATTAAATGCCATCCGAATTACCTCTGGTACTGCTTATTGAAGATGATTTAGCTATCGCTAAACTGATCGAATTTAAATTAAAAAGAAATGGATACAGGTTTGAAGTCAGAAACAATGGTACTGAAGGCTTAAGTGCCATTAAAGAATTTAACCCGGACCTCGTAATACTTGATGTTATGCTTCCAAGTATGAACGGTTTTGAGCTATTGCGACAGATCAGAAATGATAGTGACATCGAGCAAACAAAAGTGATTATGCTCACTGCAACAGTTCGAGTTAAAGATAAAGAAAAAGCATTTAATCTTGGTGTAGAAGATTACATGGAAAAACCATTCAAAGCTGATGAATTAATCATCAGAGTTAATAAAGCATTAAAATTGTGATATTTAAATCTGATCCGGGCTTCTTTTTTTTCTATTCCAATTTTTCTATATCCCTGTTAGGGATAGTGACTCTTCTTCTCTTTTTTATGACAATTTCACTTTTTTTTGTCTCTCTTGGAATGAGACTAAGGCACCGAAAAATGGAAAGCCTCGCTGAATCTTATAAAGAATCATTTTACCCTCTTATCTTAAATTATCTTGAAGATAGCAGCTCCAAAGAGAACATTCTCTCTTTTTTTACAGGCAAAAATCTTGAATATGCAGTATTTGAAAGAACTGTGATTCGTCTTTTAAAAAACCTAGACGGAGACGAAGTAAAAAATCTTAAAGAACTTCTCTTAATTGAACCCATTTACAATTATCACCTCAATCAGCTAACGTCTAATAATGAAATAATACAGATAAAAGCCTGTAATTACTTTCGGTTTACACAGCTTATCAATCCAAAGATAATTTATAAGCTAAGAGATTTTGTAAACTCGGAAAACAGGTTGCTGGCTTTTTCAGCGGCATCTGCATTGATGGCTAGCAGAGAAGTCTCAATTAGAGCTGAGGCTCTTAAAGAAATTGCTAAAAAGAATAACATTTCTAAAATGGGTCTTCTTGAGCTACTCTATAAGTTTGAAAGCAGGGATAATAGTCTAAAAGAGGAGGAAGCTGAGGCTTTAAAAGGTCTGATACTCGATGCTGAAATCCCGGATGAAAATAAAAGTCTTCTGATTCAGGGAATTACGGAGATGAGCTATTATCAATTAAGTGAATTTTTTGCAGATTTAATATCAGATAAAAATATTGACAAAGAAAATGTAAAAATACTAAATGCTCTGATAAATGCTCAGAAAGATTTATTTAATATCACAACTTCGCCGGTTATTCGCTCTTTTTTGAAATGCAAAAACTATGACATACAATTAGCTGCAATTGAAACTCTTGCTGCATTTGGTGGCAAAAATAATTTATCTGCCATCTATGGTCTTATAGAAAATGGCGAAACCGGAATTCAGAAAAATTGTATTAAATCTTTACTAAATAATAATATTTCTGAAAAAGATATTTTATCAAATATTAATTTAAAATATTATACATCAGTATCAGATATAATTAAAATGACTAAAGAAAGCATGTAATAATTAATGATTGATTTTCTAATAACATATTTTAGTGATGGTATCAATTTTATTGAATCTATAAATTGGTTTTTTATAAGCTATTTTTTTGTTATAAACAGCATATATATCATATTAGTTGGTGTATCGTTTTTTTATATAAGAAGACAACAAAAATACTTTACAGTTTTTGATCTTGAAGGACTTTTTCAGTCAGATTTATATAAATCTATCAGTATACTAACACCGGCCTATAACGAAGAAGTTAATATCATCGATTCGGTTGAGGCTCTTCTTCAACTTCAGTACCCGGATTTTGAAGTTGTGGTTATCAATGATGGCAGCACAGACAATACTTTGGGTAAACTAAAGTCACATTTCGAGCTTTATTCTGTTCAGGTACCTGAAGATCTTCCGATAGAACATAAACCAATCCGGAATGTTTACAGATCCCGTCGTTATGAATATTTAATTGTTGTTGACAAGGAAAACGGGCAAAAAGCAGATGCCTTGAATGCAGGTATAAATGTATCAACAAAAGAACTTTTGTGCTCGATAGATGCTGACTCCATTCTGGATCCTGACGTACTTAAAAAAATGCTCAGAGCATTTATCGAAAATGATAAACTTATTGCAGCAGGAGGAATTGTCAGAATTGCGAATGGCTGTACAATTGAAAATTATATTGTAAAAGAAGTCAACGTTTCTAAAAATTATCTGGCCAGGGTACAAACCGTCGAATATCTCAGATCATTTCTTTTTGGAAGGGTTGGCTGGGATTTCTTTGACAGTTTGCTAATTATTTCGGGAGCATTTGGTGTTTTTGACCGCCAGGCTGTAATTGAGGTAAAAGGATATGCACATGACACCGTAGGCGAGGATATGGAGCTGATTGTTCGGCTTCACAGACGATTTCGTGAAAAAAATAAGAATTACAGCATTAAATTTTTGCCTGAACCTGTATGCTGGACAGAAGTACCTGAAAACTGGAACGATCTTTCAAAGCAGCGTAACAGATGGCAAAGAGGTCTTGCAGATTCACTATGGAGACATAAAAAAATGCTTTTTAATTCTTCTTACGGCAGATTAGGGCTTCTTGCAATGCCCTATTTTGTTTTTATTGAACTGCTTGGCCCTGTTATTGAAATTGCAGGATATACTTACTTTTTGGGATTACTAATTACCGGGAATCTCAATGAAACATTTGCCTTATTGTTTATTACAGTTGCTATTTTACTTGGTGTAATTTTATCAATATCTGCACTGATCTGTGAAGAAACAATTTTCAGAAGATATCCAACAGGTAAAAACATTTCCATTTTAACACTATTTGCTTTTATTGAGAATTTTGGATACAGACAAATTCATGCCTGGTGGCGTTTTAAAGGAGTTCTGGACTTCATCAAGGGGAAAAAGCATTGGGGTGATATGGTAAGACTTGGCCTCGATCAATCGGATGGTTCTATTATTAGAAAGGATAACCTGGGTAAAGTTAATTTGGCAGAAAAGCTTAAGCTTGCCGGTTACCGCTTTACCCTTTTTTTTATCCCGGGATTATTGATGCTACTTATCATAAATGTTCTTGTACAATTTAACGCACTGCCTGAATTCTTTGCAATACCTCTTTTTAAAAGCGTGCCTTGATTTTTGCACCTTAAGAGATATTTATAACTGTTTTGTATCGGAGAATCTGTTGATACTTAGTTTTTACCCGGCATCCGGAAACAGATTCTTTTTCATGGCGAAACGAACCAGCCCAGCCGTATTACGGACACCGGTTTTTTGAAGTAAATTCCGGCGGTGAGCATCAACGGTCCGCGGACTAATATAGAGTTTTTCAGCTATCTCATTGTTGGTAAGTTCTTTCAGAATCAGTTCCAGGATTTCCATTTCACGATCGGTTATATGAACGTCCGGTTCCGCTTTATGTGTCTTGCCCTTATTGGTAACAAGATCCATCATAATACTTTTTGTGGCTTCATCACTAAAGTAGTGCTTGCCTTCCATAATATTTTCAATAGCCATAATCAGCTCATTACGTCCCGAGCTTTTTAAAATATACCCTGATGCACCGGCCTGAATCATCTGACGGATATGCTGGTCATCATTACTCATAGTGAGCGCAAGTACTTTAATCCCTGAAAAATTCTTTACAATTTTACTTGTTGCTTCAATCCCGTTCATTTCTGGCATATTTATATCCATAATGACGAGATCTACCGTATTCGAATCCAGTACTGACACAGCTTCGCTGCCATTTTCAGCTTCAGCAACAACATCGATACCGGGATGTGAACGAAGCATCATTTTCAGACCATCCCGAACAATTTTGTGATCATCTGCCAGTAATACCTGTATATTGGCCATATCATTTTCCGATTTTAAAGCGGAACAATCACAGTTATAATTGTCCCATTTCCTGTTCTGCTTGATATATCAAACTTTCCTGATACTGCCGAAGCACGGGTTTCCATGCTTTGCAGACCCAAGCCGCTTTCTGCTGCTTCATCCGGCACAAATCCGACACCATTATCTTCGATTGATAATATAATATCATTTTCGGATTCCACAAGTTGTATGTGGATTTTTTGACATTCTGAATGCCTGATGGCATTGTTCACTGCTTCCTGGATTATTCTGTATAAATTTATCTGAATGTTATAGGGAATCAGCAGATCTTTGATGTTTTGATAATAATGAAATTCAATTTTGGTGTTCTTTTCCAAATCATCAATAAGAGATTCAACAGCAAGTGCAAGACCATAATCCTCAATCGCTTTTGGCATCAGATTTTGAGATATCGTTCTTGTCTCCTGCATTGCTCGCTTCAAAAGTGCCAATCCATGGATGAACTGTTCTTTTTCATCCCTGTTAAATGTCTGTATCTCCTCCGCGAGAGATTCAAAATTCATATTCACGGCACTCAGGTACTGCCCCAGTCCGTCATGCAGCTCTTTAGCAACCCGGCGTCTCTCTTTCTCCTCCCCTTCTACAAGAGCTCTCAGTTTGGTTTCTTCAGCTCTCCGCTGACGTGTTATATCATTAGCAACAATAAGCCGCTGCTTTTCACCTTTGTAGATAATATTTGAAGCAGATATTTCGATGATCATTTCTTTACCATCTTTCGTCAGGTGTTTCGCTTCCACAAAACTGGACGCAGAATTCTTCGTTTTTAAAAGATTTCTTTTGAAATAGGGGCTGTCTTCATCCGAACGAATATCAAACAGTGTCATATTGTAGAATTCATCTTTCGTGTACCCGTATTTACTTATTGCTGCATCATTCACCTCCAAAAAACGATAGGTGTCCAAATCATAAATCCACATTGGAATGGGGCTTTGTTCAAATAGAAGCCGGTATTGATCCATCGATTGCTTCAATACCTTTTCCGCCTCTCTTTCTATGGTTTTATCCACCATTGCGCCTATAATACGAACAATTTCTCCATCCTCATCGCGAATAATGGAAGCACTGTCATCTACATATTTGAAATTACCCTCACTGTGCATAAACCGATAGCTCTCGTTCCATTCGGACTCTTCGCTCTCCTCGGCCTGTTTCATCGTAAGAAGTACTCTTTCACGATCCTTCTCATGAATATGTTTCTTCCAAAATTCATCATCATTTAAAATTTCTTCACGATCATAACCAAACACAGTTTCTATGCCATCACTCCACCAAAGTTCACCGGTAACTGCATTAAAATCCCATATAACATCACTGATCACCCCTGCAGCTGATTCAAACCGGGCCTGCTCCAGCGCAAGTTTATCCCGAATATTTTTTAATTCGGATATATCCTGAACTGAAATAATTCTGCGATCTATTTTTCCCTCCGGGGTTTTTACCGATTGAACACTCATTAATACCGGGAACTCCTCTCCACTCTTTTTCATATGCGACACCTCAGCAATAAAATTTCCTTCAATGTGTGCCTTTTGAATGTAATCTTTAACCCGGTGCTTATATGATGGTGCAAAAACTGTTTTGATTGGTTTCCCCGATAGCTCTTTTACTGTATATCCATACATTTCAGCAAATGTTTTATTCATCCGGTGCAGGTTCTCATCATCCGGAGATCCTGTTACAATTCCAACATTTGCATATTGAAAAATATGAACCATCTCCCTTAGTTCATGCTCATAAGCTTTCTGCCCGGTTATATCCTGGATGGTTCCAATCATACCATCAGGGTTGTTGCTGCTACTGAATTCCAGTTTACCTATTCCGTGAATCCACCTCAGCCGGCCGTCAGACTCCCTGATAATTCTGTATTGCAGGTCAAAAGGCTTTCCATCAGCGATCACTTCATTTTCAAGATAATTTATTACCCGTTCCTTGTCATCAGGATGAATAACTGCTTTCCATCTGTCAATGTTTACGGGATCCATATTTGAAAATCCCAAAATTTCTCGCATTATATCTGAAATCTCGGCTTCGCCTGTAATAAAGTCCAGGTAATAGGTTCCGATTCGTGCGGCGGATTGTGCTTCTGACAGAAAATATTCTTTTTCGCGAAGTTCATTCTCTGCTTTTTTCAGCTCTGTGATATCCAGAACTGTGCCTGATACTATATATGGTTTTCCATTCTCACCAAATTGAAATGAACCATTTTGCTGAAAATGTCCTGTTGTCCCGTCCGGCTTTATTACCCGGTAACTGAGGTCCATCTCTTTCTGTTCAGCAATTGTCGCATACGCTTCATTCATTTTTTGTCTGTCTTCAGGATGTACCCTTTCCAAAAAATTCTCGGGAGTGACGTCAAATGTTTCGGGATCAAGTCCAAACAGTTCAAATACCATCTCTCCCCATTCCAGTTTGCCAGTTTCAATATTGTACTCAAAGTGGCCAACCCCTGCAATTTTCTGGGCTTGTTTCAGTCGATCCTGTTGCCTGACAAGAAGCTCCTCCTGCTCTTTATATTCAGTTATATCCTGAATAATACCAATCATCGCTTTTGTGCTTCCATTTTGATCGCGTATTATCTCGGCTTTCTCAAAAACCCATCGATCTTCATGGTTATCCTGTCTTACAATTTTATATTCGGAACTAAAGGCTGTCTGAGACTCAAGGGCATTTTTAAATTCCATAACCACATGCTGAAAATCAGGATGAACCATTTTTTCCCACTTTTCAAGAGTCATCGGATCATCTTCAGGAGCTCCGAAAATTTTATCCAGCACAACTGATGTCCTTGCCTTATGTGTTTCAAGATCAAGATAGTAAGAACCAAGATTGGCTACTTTCTGTGATTCTTCCAGGATATATTCACTTTCCAGCAATTTCTCTTCTCTTTCAACCCGTTCCCTGATATCAATTCCGATCCCAACCAGGGTTTCATCAGATAGCTGAATGTTTGTCCATGTCGATTTTACAATGGTTCCCCATTTAGTTCGCATATTAAAATCCATCCATCCGGAGCCTGGATTTGACATAAAATCTGTAACCTTTTTCCTCTCTTTCGGATTGGGATAAACAGCCTCCATCACATCCACGTTTTCAAGATTTTCTGAGGAGTATCCTGTCAATTTCTCAAATTCACTGTTCACTTCCAGAACATCAGGTCCGGGCTGATAAGTTGTGATCATAACCGGAAGATTTTTAAACAACTGGTCAAGGAATTCTCTTTCTCTGTCCAGTTTTTGCTCGAGTTGTTTTCGCTGATTAATAATCGTGGTAACACCTCTAAGGAAGGTAAGCGCCCCATTTTCCAATATCGGTTTTCCCCTCGCCCAAAGCCAGCTGATTGTGCCGTCCGCTTTTTGAACTCTGAATTCAACATTAAACGGGACAACTTCTCTCAAAGACTTTTCGAACGCCTCATCGACTTTTTTCCTGTCTTTCCTGACTATGTTTTTTGACAGTGATTCAACATCATTAACCGGGCGGTTTTTGAAACCCAGCATTTCCGAAAAGGTATTGGAGCTATCAACTTCCCCGGTTTTGATATTTACCTGCCAGGTTGCCATTCCTGCCGATTCAAGTGCAAGCTTTAGATTTTCTTCGGCTTTTGCCCTTACTTTTTGATCTTTTTTCTGTTTTAGCTTTACACTGATATCATTCGCAGCCGCAGATAAAAGACGAATAAGTGAGGGATCTTCCTCAATTTCAAGAATTGAGTAGAACATCAAAACAGCAAATATATCCTGGTCAACAACGACCGGAACTGCAATCGCTGTTTTAAGACCCGATTCAGCAATCATGTCTCTTCGCTCGAACATATCATGTTCTGATAAATTTTTTATCCACCGGGTCTTTTTTTCTCTTGCTGCCAAACCCGGGATACCTTCACCTACAAAAAACGAATAGTTTCTGCACTTTTTGTCAAATTCCTTTATTTCGGGTATATCCCTTGCCCAGCAGATAACTCTTTCCAGCTTGTCACTGTTGGTTTTTCCGGGAACCCACGCTTCAGCAAAATCCCAGTCGATTCGCTCACAAATATTCATCAACACACTATCCAAAGCCTGCTTTAAATCTTTGACCGGATCAATTGAGAGAATTAATTCAAGCAATAATTCTGTATAAATCTGGAACTGTTTCCGTTCTGTAATATCCTCAACCGTAAGCAACTTTCGCTGATTCCCATCCAGTTCAATATTTCTTGCTGTCACCATCACCCAAATCAGCTCACCACCTGCCAGCTGGAACCGGAATTCAGCGCTTTCCCACGTATCTGCGTCCATTTTATCCTGAATCAGCTTAAGAAATCGATTTTTGTCATCTCTCTGTAAAAAGTCAGTGATTTTTAAATCCTGATCTCTGTTTTCCAATTTGAAGATTTTTTGAAAAGATGCATTTGAACTCTCAATCATTTTATCTCTTAACACAGCCATTCCAGCTGATGTATCATGAATTAAGGTTTCAAATTCCCTCTCTTTCTTTGCAATGTAATTTTCGTAACTCTTCATCATAAGAAAGAGTATAAGTGCGGTGAAGCAGACATAAAAAATCCCTTTATATGTCTGAACCGATGAATAAGCACTGAAATCGTTTGTTAAAATCTCAGCCAGGTAATCGGATGCAAATATCCAGATGACGGCAAAAATGAGGTAGATTAGCGTAACTCTGAGTGGTGTAAATTTCAAAATGACGGTATTGATGTATGTAATCTAAACTTAGGGAATTAATTAAATAAAAAAACAAATGTTTCTAAATTTATTCCATTGTAATCTTAAATTAAATGAAAAGGAAATTGTTTCTCTTGAACTGTCTTTCATGGTTCATATAACTACCTGATTCTAGTATTTTAACAAAAAAAACAAGAATTGGATAGTTAGTGTGCACTCTGCAGAATAACTGACTTTTGAAGAATATAATACGGAGGTACAGCCTGTAAATGATGCACACTATTCGAAAGTAAGTGCAAGTGATGACATGAGTGATGCCCCGGTTAAAAAGCATTTTTCATCTATGTTATATTTCGGATGATGCCAGCTCCACACTGATCCCGTCTCCTCGCTCCCACATCCCAAAAAGAAAAATGTGCCCGGAAAGTGCTGCTGATAAAATGCAAAATCTTCACCGGCCATCACAGGTTTTTCGATTTCAAGAACATTCCCGTTTCCTGCCATCTTCTTTGCTTTCACTATAAATTTTTCCGTTACCTCTTCATCATTCACCACTGCAGGGTACCCTTCATTGAACTGAAATTTATAGGATCCGCCTGCCTGTTCAGTGATTCCTTTTACAATAGCTTCCATACGATCCCGGATTATATGAGCCGTAACTTGCGAAAAAGTTCGGACTGTACCTATCATACTCACCTTAGCAGGAATTACATTGTAGGTTGTACCGCCTGTAATCCTGCCGATGGTTACAACAGCCGGTTCCGTCGGATTAATACTCCTGCTTACAATAGATTGAAATGCATTAACGATCTGGGCCGATAGTACAATTGGATCAACTGCTTCATGCGGAGCGGCAGCGTGCCCCCCTTTTCCAAGTATTTCTATTTCAAACTCATCGGGCCGGGCCATCAGTGGGCCCGGTTTTACCGCTACCTGTCCAGGTTTATAGTTTGGATTTCCATGTAACCCATAAATTTCCCGGACTCCCTGATCCTGCAGATAGCCGGTTTCACTCAAAAGTCTGCCACCCCCGGGCAGTGTCTCCTCTCCCGGCTGAAATATAAAAACGATTTTCCCTTTAATCTGATCCTTAAGTTCTGAAAGTATCTTTGCTGTGCCAAGCAATATGGCGGTATGCCCGTCATGGCCGCAACAGTGTGCTGCTCCCGGTCTTTCTGACATAAAATCTTTTTTATGATCACCCTCTTCCTCCATCGCCAGCGCATCGATATCAGCCCTTAAAGCAATCACCCCATCTTCACGTTCACCATTGCCATTTAATATACCAACACAACCGGTTGCAAGCGGCCTGTCGGCAGGGATGCCCATTTTATTCAGCTCATCCAGGATGAATTCAGTTGTGTCGTGCTCTTTATAACTGATCTCCGGGTTTCTGTGCAGATGCCTGCGAACCTGAACCATATAGTCGAAATGCTTTTCGGCCTTATCTTTTAAAATCTGTTCTATATTTTGCATACTTGAACGTTCCCGGTTTTTTGGCTTTCACTGATTAATAATTCAACGGATTTTCTCCGTTATTTACGTTTGAAACAAATTTTAATTTATCTTCTGACAGGTGATTTTGTTCGAAATGAAAGAACATCTGGCCTGTTTAAGAAAATTTAGAAATCAAGGCGTAAGGTAAGAAATTATGAAAACCTTTGAACTTCACATTCCCACAAAAATCTATTACGGAAAAAGATCAGGCGGTTGATTATAAAAGTAAGCCTGTTTTATTAATTTTTAATTCTGAATTTTGAATTATGAATTTTGATATAATTCCTACGAAAGATGGTTCGCATACTGTTTTCTCAAAATCTTTTAACCAGCACTATCACAACCCGAATGGGGCCATTGCTGAAAGCCGACATGTTTTTTTCAAAACTTCCGGTATTTTGAAATCACTGAAAAAAAGTGAAACGATCCGGTTATTTGAGACAGGATTTGGAACCGGGCTCAATTTTATTCTCTTGCTTGAATACAGAGATCTTTTAAATTCTGAATCGAAAATCCATTACACAGCTGCTGAAAAAGATCCGATTCCGTTATCAATTGCCAAAGAACTAAATTATAGTGAATTTCTGCAGACCACTGCTTCCGAAAATCTTCTCGAAAAAATATTTGAAAAAGCCGGTCAAAAGCGCGGACTCAAGCTGTTTGAGATATCAAAATCGTTTACTTTGCATCTCTTTATCGGATTATTTGAAGATCTGCCATCGGCTATTCCGAAGAACCCGGTAAATTACATTTTCCATGATCCTTTTTCACCGGATGTTAACCCGGAACTCTGGAGTGTTCCGGTATTTCAAAAGTTAAAATCCATAAGCAGCCCTGATGTCAGACTGATAACCTACGGAGCAGCATCAAAAGCGAGAGCGGCTATGGCTGAAGCCGGCTGGTACGTTGCAAGAGCACCGGGAGCACTCGGAAAAAGAGAGATGACAGTTGCATCCAAAAATCCGGAAATGTTAAAGAATCCCGGATGGAAAAGAGTGAATGAAAAACGCTTGTCGGATCGTTTTTTCGGGCCTGATCCGGCTTCGCAGTAATTTTTTTAATTCTTAATTCTTAATTCTTTATTTTTTGTCAATCCTTCTTGTTTCAAAAACCAAAAATATGAAGCCGGTCCGGGAGGCTATGCTGTCGCTGGATGGTGATCTGGATATAGAAATCTGGCCTTCGGTTGAAAATAAAGAGCGTGTCAATTTTGCAGTTGCATGGGATCATCCTCAAAATTTGTTTAAGGAATTTCCAAATTTACAGGTAATCTCTTCTCTTGGAGCCGGTGTGGATCATCTGATTAACGATCAATCCGTTCCTGCCAATGTGAAAATTACGCGGGTTGTCATTCCTTCGCTAAACCGTCAGATGTTTGATTATATAGAAACCGATGCTCTGAATATCATCAGACATACTTTTTTTTACCATCGCAATCAAAAAACAGCAACATGGGAAAAACGTAAAAACAAGGAACGGGATGATCTGACTATCGGTGTGATGGGCTTGGGAGAAATCGGGATGTTTGTGGCTGAAATGCTTGCAGAGCATGGCTGGAATGTATGCGGCTGGTCTAAGTCCGAAAAAAAAATCAACTTTGCCAAATCTTACGGGGAAAATGATCTCGATACGTTTCTGAGCAGAACCAATATTCTCGTTTGTCTTTTACCACTAACGAGTGAAACTGAAGATATCCTTGATCTTGGCCTCTTTAAAAAACTAAAATCCCCCTCCCATCTTGTGAATGTGGCACGGGGCGAGCATCTTGTAGAAGAAGATCTTCTCTATGCTCTTGATATGGACATTCTTAAAAGTGCAACACTTGACGTATTCAGAAAAGAGCCGTTACCTGAATCTCACCCGCTATGGAGCCGGGATAAAGTGCTTATCACCCCCCATATTGCCTCTCTCACTGTCGCCGAAGATGCAGCAGAAATTATTGTTGAGAATTACAAGAGAATGTTGTCGGGAATAGAACTGCTTTTTGAAGCAGACAGAGAGAAACAATACTGAGCAAAAAGCTGTACTTAGCAGGGCGTTGTCTGCTATTTCACCACAATCATTACAATATTAAAACCTCAAAATAAGGAAAGATAATTCATCCCGTTATTATTGTATGTCTCAACTCACAGGTGCCCTTGACAATATCCTTTTTTAAGGTGTCCAGAACATTTAAAAATCTACTAATAACTACTGTTTTTGAATGATTCAGGGCAATTTTTATGTAATTACAAAAGTCAAACCCCGAACAGGGGTTTAACAATAATAGCCCCGACTCGACGGAGTCGGGGTTGGATTTCGGCGTACAATCTTTCAACCCCGTAAGTGGGTTGAACAGTCAAGTCTGGATTGTTGAATCCATTCAGAGTTCTGTTTGATTGAAATCGCATTTTTTCACCGGGTTTCGCTTCGCGTTCAAAAAATGAGCAACCGGTGCCTGTCCCGTACATGTATTTGTGTCGGGCTATTGGTGTTTAACCACTCCCCTGGGTTTCTTTTCAGTCAAAATTCTTAACTTTGCAACTGATATACCGAACACTTGAGTATGTTAAATCGCAACCCGAGGGATTAAATGAAACGTTTTGGACAGATGTGGCCTCAACTATACTTTACAAGCGATCATAAATTATTCCATCTATCAGCAGTAAAATGAAAGCAAGCTGTTTTTTGATATCTTTTCTATTTTTATTCTCTTCATGTTTGGGGCCGGTTTCTCAACTCTATCCGGAAGATGAATCTGAAAGACCTGTTATTATTTACGTAACAAGTCATGGCTGGCATGTAGGAATTGTTACAGAAACTGCACTTGTAGAACCCTGGCTGCCAACTATTGAGCAATTACCGGGTACCCGTTATCTTGAGTTTGGATGGGGAGATGCTGGCTACTATCCGCATCCCGATCCGGGCCTGGCAGAACTTCTCAATGCAGCACTCTGGCCTACACCCAGCGTTGTGCACATTGCCGGATTTGATGTGCCGGTTTCATCAAAATTTCCAAATAGTAAAATTGTAAGAATTCAAATTTCTGAAAAAGGAATGGAGAAACTGGCTGAATTCCTTGCGTCAAGAATTAAAACAGATGACAATAACAATGCTGTTTATGTTACCGATGGTCTATATGGAGACAGCCTTTTCCTTGAAGCTTACGGACTCTATTATGTGCCAAATACTTCCAATCTCTGGACTGCCCGCGCACTTAGAAAAGCCGGACTGCCAGTTACACCTATATATGCAATAACTGAAGGAAATCTGATCTACCAGGCTCGTCAAACCGGTGAATTAATTCAGTAATGCGGCGGGAGGAAGTATGAGTTGTTTCATCCAAGAGCCACGTCCAGCACCATCATTACCACAAATCCGATCATCGTACCTAACGTGGCAATATCCGTATTTCCGTGCTGCTGGGATTCCGGAATCAGTTCTTCCACCACCACGTAGATCATGGCCCCCGCAGCAAACGCGAGTGCATAGGGAAGAACAGGCTGAACAAATATAACCGCTGCGGCACCGATGATCGCTGATATCGGTTCAACCACTCCCGACAACTGACCGTAGTTGAAACTTTTCCCCATACCCACGCCTTCTCTTCTCAGCGGCATGGAGACCGCAAGCCCTTCCGGGAAATTTTGGATCCCGATTCCAAGTGCCAAAACAACAGCTCCCATAACCGTGGCTGTACCGGTTGGATCAATTCCTGTTGCCGCGGCGCCAAACAGCACACCGATTGCCAGCCCTTCAGGAATGTTGTGAAGTGTGATAGCCAGGATCAGAAGAGTAACTCTTCTCCATTTGGTTTCCATCCCTTCAGCTTCGGTTCTTGGATGACCTATGTGTAAATGCGGCAGATAAGCATCACAAATTCTCAGGAACAGGCCTCCGACAAGAAAACCGATTGCCGCGGGAATCCATCCGATTCCCCCCATAGCCTCTGTCATATCTATGGCGGGAAGTATAAGAGACCATACACTTGCAGCGATCATTACACCAGCTGCAAAACCAAGCATGCTGTCAAGCAGCTTGTATCCCACACCCCGTGTAAAAAATACCATTGCAGACCCGAGAGCTGTTAGTCCCCATGTAAAAAGACCACCCATAAAGGCCTGTGTGATTGGACCCAGGTCAAAAAACCACTCTTTAACAATTTCAAATTCCATAGCGCAATTATTTAAATCAAAAAGTCAATGTAATGAACTTTATTGGTTAAATAAAAATTTTAGTCATAGCTAATTTATAACAAAATTATACAGTCTGAGGTGATCATTAGAAAAACCACCCCGTTACCGAAGCGAAGTTCCTGATCGTGCACTGAGATTACACAGGCTTATGAAATCTTTAACTCTTGTAATCTTTTTTGTGATACTTTGAGGCAAGGTTAAAGCCATTGCGAAAGTTCTCTGATTTCCCTTAAGTGTGTAACACCCGGAGATTCAAAAACGGCTTTACTTACTCCATCTTCCAAAATGTTATTCCGCCGGCCTGTTTACCGATTTCCACCACATCTGCTATCTCCCGCTTCTCTAAATCAACAATTTCCACAGATCCGGCTTCACCCCCGATCCCTTCAACAGTTACAAAGGCATAACGGTTGTCCGGGCTGATTACAACTCCGTGAGTCACTTTTCGGCTGTTTTCGAGATTCGCAAGCTCTTCTCCGCTTTCAATATCCCAAATACCTGTTCGTCCGGCTCCTTTATAAGTAACAACAAGCAATTTCCCGTCGGCAGTTATTTCCAGGTTGTAGGGACCTTTGTCCGTTTTCCATTCATTCGTGATTTCCCAGCTATCAGTACTGATTTCATAGATTGTATCATTTCCGTTTCCAGCTGCATAGATATAAGGCTTGCTCGGGTGAGGGTGTACCCAGGTAGGCTTTGCAACCGGATTGTGATCCATACTTCCACTTCCGGAGTCATCTGATGAATGCATCATAGTGTCATGGTCATGATTGCTCATCTGATGTTTCTCTTCAGAAAGAGATATTCTCTTTTCAATTTCAAGCGTCACAGTATTTAGTACAATCACTTCATCCGTCATCATGGATGCATGGTACATCTTGAGACCATCCGGAGAAATACGGGCTCCGTGCGGCATCACCCCGGTCTCAATCTGTTCAATTTCAACCATCTCAACCGGATCTACTACAGAAACCGTACTCGGTACATGATCTCCGTGAAGGTCAAAATTAACAATGTAGAACCATCCGGTAACCGGAGAGTAATCAAACGTTGCAGGAAACATACCCAGCTGAACACGTTCAACTTTTTCATCCGTGCCTGCTTTGTATTTATAGAGATAACCGTAAGGAATACCGTGAGCAAGTGTATAGTACCAGTAACCGTCATCCGGGCCCATTCGCATACCGTGAGGACCCTCTGTTTCCGTCGGAAATTCACCAACCTCAATGTTTTTGACAACTTCACCGTTATTAGATGATGCATCAAATGAAATTAGTGAGATTTCATCTTCCGACTCAGCAGCTGCATATATGTAATAGGTTTGAGAAGCAGCCAACTGAAACCCGCCGGATATCAATAAAATCAGAATAGAAAGTGTTATACTTTTTCGCATGATACTAAATTATCAAAAGGTTCAAATTAAAGTTCTTCTTCTTCAACCAGTTTAAAAGCCCAAAGACCGGAATTCCAGTCCGAAACAAAAATATGGCCTTTATACGGCTGCGGCCCCCAGGAGAAAGGCGTATTCGGAATCAATGCATCCGGGTGATTGGGCTCAAATCTTGCAATTTCCCGACCCTGGTCGTACAGGTTACCCATCAGCTCACCGGAGATATCAACGATTCTCAGACCGGCGTTATAATAGGCAACATAAAGTGTATCACCTTTTACCCACATGTTGTGTGTTCCGGCTTCAGGAACCTGGTATCGCGCCACTTCATCAGGGTTTTCCCAGCCATCAAATTTTACAAAATGAATCCATCCGGCAGGCTTAACCGGGTTGGTGCGTGTTGGAAGACCATTTGGAAATGCTTCATCACCGCCTATTACATAAAAATCACCGGTCGATTCACTTTTAAACGGGAATGCAGCATGATTCCACCCGTTCGGGTAGGCATACTGTCCAAGTTTAACAGGATTTTCGGGGGACCCTACACCAAACTCGTGTCCTTCGGGCGTATTGGCATTCCGGTTACTCCCAACATCTGTCACAACAATTCCATCCTGCCAGTTTGATGAGTAGGCTATTCCATCTTCCACCCAAACATCATGAATAGAATGACCGGGAGTGTCAAGTTCAAATCTGCTTACCGTGTAAGGGTTAGCAGGATCTTCAATATTGATGATATCATAGCGGCGGCCATTGTTTACGGCATATACATGATCTTCATAGAGAAATACGTTGTGCACACCACCGGTAAGATTTTCATCATATTCAGATATCACCTCTACATTTCGCGGATTCCTGACATCCAGAATAACAATTCCATTTCGCCTGTCAGAAGCACCTTCTCTTGTGATAACTGCAAGCGTTCCATCTTCAGATATCTTTACATCATTCACTGTACGGGCATCCACCACAACCGTATCAATTGGTGTCATGTTCGAAGGATCGGTTACATCCCAGAAATAGGCTGCACCATTGGCTCCCCAGGTTCCTGTGATGGCATAATCGCGGCCATCAACACCTTCCCATACCCAAAGATCGGAGGTGTGTACATCCAGAACCGCTCCGTGCCCTACAAGTTCAAGGCGGCGCTCTACATTTCTCGGTTCCACCCTGATCGTCTGCCTGGCTGTTTCGTTTCCGCTCTTTGCAATCAGTGTATAAAATCCGGGTTCATTTGCAACAAATCGTCCGTCTTCAGCAATTTGTGCCGGTGCTGCATTGCCAAGATTGTCATGAGGCCGCGAGGTAAATGAATAAGTTACCGGTACATCATTCAGTTCCATGCTCCGGTTGTCTAAAGCTTTCGCATTGACGCGAATTACATCCCCCGTTCGAATTTCAGTGTCACTGTTTTGGATTTCTACAGAAGCAACCGGGTTGGAAAGAATTTCAATTTCCCTGGTAGTGCGGATATCATCTACTGAAACTGTCAGTGTCGTATTACCCGGCTCCATGGCTTCAAGCAGTCCAAATGAACCCACTCTGGCTTTATCATTGTTGACTGAAAAGGTTAATTCTACGTTTTCACGGGTGAGATCTGCTTCATCCGTGACCTTTGTCTCCACTTCCAGATGCGTATTCGTGTACATTTTATCCGGAACATTTAAAAGAGAGATACTCTTTAGCGGCGGATATACAATGTCTACCGGAAATGAATCCATGATCCTGTTATTATTTGCGTCCATGTAAATTGCAATAACAGAGTAACTGCCGGGCTGCATGGCTTTGAGCTGTCCCTCTCTTGTAACAGCAAGTGACTGTCGTGCCCTTGAGAAATATAACAGGGAATCAGATAATACAGTGCCGTCAGCTGCATATGCTTTCCCGTTAAGCTGAACTTCTTCTCCCACCTGGAGACTAACATTTTCAGGCTCAATTTTGATGGTGATATTATTTTGGTCCTGAGCCTGTAACGAAACTGCCAAAAAAAGCGGTAAAAAAATAATCCCTAAAATTTTATACACTGAATCCATATCTGTTTTTTTTCGGTTTGATTTATTGAAGTTGTAAACAGTACAAAATTAAAACAAGAAATTAAACGGAAAGTTCGTAAAATCTCGTTACAATTTCTATGTAGTGTCCTTTTAAAAAGCTTATCTTTTTACTATTTCTAAGAAACACCGAAGCAAAAAACTTTGTTGCACCACTGAGCTTTATTAAAATTGCATAAAAGGTAATGAAATGGCTGAACAAATTGGTCTCTGTTTATATCAGCCAGTATCAATTATCAATTGAAACGGCTGTAATCACACTTTTATTGAATTAATCATAATACTTGATGCCCATAGATTTTAAACCCGAACACTTTTCCAATAGACATATTGGTCCGGATGAGAATGAAACAAATGAAATGCTTTCATTTATACATTCCGATTCACTTGAATCGCTTATCGATGAAACAGTTCCACCCGGCATAAAAATGCAGAAATCACTAGATTTACCTCCTGAACTGAGTGAAGAAGAATATCTTGATGCCCTGTTTAAAACGGCTTCAAAAAACAAAATATTCCGCTCTTTTATTGGTATGGGATATTATGAAACAACACTTCCCAAAGTGATACTCAGAAATGTCCTGGAAAATCCCGGATGGTATACAGCTTACACACCTTACCAGGCTGAAATAGCGCAGGGACGACTTGAAGCCCTTATTAACTTTCAAACAGCAGTAACAGACCTTACCGGGATGGACATTGCCAATGCTTCTCTTCTTGATGAGGCTACTGCAGCAGCAGAAGCAATGGCTATGTTGTTTGATGCCAGGAAAGGGAAAAAGAGAAAACTGGCTGATACACTATTTGTCTCCGACAACTGTTTCCCGCAAACAATTGATGTTTTAAAAAACAGGGCAGAACCTCTCGGGATCAAAATTGAAGTTGGCGATCTCCGGGAATCGGATGTGACCCGCGAATCCGTCTTTGCTATTTTTACACAATACCCGGGTGCTGACGGCTCCCTGCACCATATAAGTGATTTAATTGAAGCTGCCCATGAAAATAACATATACTGCATGGTTGCCGCCGATCTGATGAGTCTCACACTGCTGACGCCACCCGGAGAAATGGGCGCTGATGTTGTTGTCGGATCATCTCAGCGGTTCGGCGTTCCCATGGGATACGGGGGGCCACATGCCGCATTTTTTGCTACGCGCGAAACCTTTCAAAGGAAAATACCCGGACGCATTATTGGAGTTACCAGAGATGCTGAAGGGAATCCCGCATTCAGAATGGCTCTTCAAACCCGTGAACAACATATTCGCAGGGAAAAAGCTACCTCAAATATCTGCACGGCCCAGGTTCTTCTTGCTGTAATTGCAGGGTTTTACGCAGTTTATCACGGACCCGAAGGCTTAAAAAAAATTGCATCCAGAATACATGGGCTTGCAGCACTTGCAGCCAAAGGATTGAAACAGCTTGGTTTTAAAATTGTGAACAAACACTTTTTTGATACTCTGTCTGTTGACCTTCAGGGTATGGCCACAGCTGATCAAATTCGTAACCAGGCAGTAAAGAGAAATGTGAATCTTCGGTACGATAGTGAAGAAACAGTCGGGTTCTCTTTCGATGAAGCTAAAACACTGCAAGATGTGCAAACAATTTTGGAAATCTTTGCTTCTGCTGCAAATACATCAAATCAATTTAATATTGAGGAGGCGGCACGGCACACAGAGATTGAGATTCCCGGTTCACTCCGACGCACCTCCGGATTCATGACTCATGAGGTGTTTCACAATTTCAGATCGGAACATGAGATGCTCCGCTACCTGAAATCCCTGGAAAACAGGGACCTTGATCTGACACATTCAATGATATCACTCGGTTCTTGTACAATGAAACTGAATGCAACAACGGAAATGATACCGGTTACATGGCCCGAATTTGCCAAAATCCATCCCTTTGCTCCAAAAGACCAGACAGAAGGATACCAGGTTCTGTTTAAGGAACTACGGGGTTGGCTGCAACAAATAACAGGCTTTGATGCTATTTCCCTGCAGCCTAATTCAGGTGCGCAAGGCGAGTATACCGGTCTGATGGTTATCAGGTCTTACCACATAGCAAATGGTAATCACAACAGAAATGTGACTATTATCCCGTCATCGGCTCACGGAACCAATCCTGCAAGTGCTGTAATGGCCGGAATGGAAGTTGTTGTTACCAAGTGCGATGAACAGGGAAATATAGATCCCGACGATCTTCGTGAAAAAGCAGAAAAGTATAAGGATAATCTTGCTGCACTCATGGTTACTTATCCGTCAACTCATGGAGTGTTTGAAGAGGATATCAGGGAAATTTGTCAAATAGTTCACAATCATGGCGGTCTTGTTTATATGGACGGTGCCAACATGAATGCCCAGGTAGGATTGACAAGTCCTGCACTGATCGGGGCTGATGTTTGTCACCTGAATCTGCATAAAACATTTTGCATTCCTCATGGCGGCGGCGGACCCGGTATGGGGCCGATCGGGGTGGTAAAAAAACTGATACCTTACCTCCCTGGTCATCCTGTAGTAGAAACAAACGGGTCAGAGTCAATGAGAGCAATTGCAGCAGCTCCTTTCGGAAGTGCGGGTATTTTGCCCATATCGCATGCATACATTCGGATGATGGGAGCCGGTGGCCTGAAAAAAGCAAGCGAATACGCTATTCTGAATGCAAATTACATAAAGGACAAACTGAAAGATCACTACCCGGTTTTGTATACCGGCAAAAGCGGAAGATCAGCTCATGAATTTATTATTGACATGCGCAGTTTCAAACAATCTGCAGGAATTGATGCCGTAGACGTGGCCAAACGTTTAATGGATTATAGTTTCCATGCGCCTACTATGAGTTTCCCTGTACCTGGAACTCTGATGATTGAACCTACAGAAAGTGAATCTAAAGCTGAACTGGATCGTTTTTGTGATGCTATGATTGCAATCAGAAATGAAATAAGGGAAATTGAAAACGGTGAGGCAGACAGGGAAAAAAATGTTTTAAAACATGCACCCCATACAATGAGGGTTGTTTTTGACGACCACTGGAACCGGCCATATAGCAGAGAAAAAGCCGCATTTCCGGTTGAGTATCTTAAGTTCACTAAATTTTGGCCTGCTGTAAGCCGTGTTGATGATGCTTATGGCGACCGCAACCTGATGTGCACCTGTGTGCCCATAGAAGAATATGCCAAAGGCCAGGAACCTGCCCCGGCTCTCAGGTAACAAAGAAATATCAATACTCACAAACGTATATTGTGAATAAATTTAGATAATATTCAGAAACCGGGCTGTCGGGCTCATAGCTAATGAGATTTATTTTTCAGAATCCATACACAGGAAAATAATCCCCTCTCAGAGGGGAAAGTTAGTCAAAAACACGACTTGTCGTGGCTTGTTGACTGACAAGGGGTGTATTCCTCAAATGGTTAACCATGGCTCAGAATCAAGAAAATCTGCTTGTACTCAGGGACACACCCCTCGTTTGTCCTGATTGTCCTGCGGACGTCATGTCTGCACATTCCTCCTCTCGTGAGGGGAATTTCTTAGTTTTAAAAGTAACTGACTCAATAAAATTCCTGCAAAACTAAAAACCAAAAACTCATGTACAGCACTGAAGACAAACAACTGGCAGAGAAACTACTCAGCCACAGTATCGAACTGAAGGAAGATGAAAACGTAATGCTGCAACTTATCGGGTTCAACGGCACAGGTTTACTGCGTGCTCTGGTTGAATCTGTAAGAGAGAAGGAGGCAAACCCCTTTATTAAGATTGAAGATCCTGAGATCAATCGAATGCTGCTTGAACACGGGAACGAAGAATTCTGGAAAATCCAGGCAACAGCTGATCAGCTGCCATTAATGAAAGAGATGGACGCATTTATTGGAATCCGGGGTGCTGAAAATATTTATGAGACATCCGATGCAGATAAAGAGGCGAACAGAGCCTATTCGGAGCAGTTTCTGAAACCTGTTCATTTCGAGGAGAGAGTGAATAGTACAAAATGGTGTGTGCTGCGGTATCCATCAGCAGCTTTCGCCATGAATGCGAAAATGCCAACAGAACGCTTTCGGAAATTTTATTTTGATGCCTGTCTGTTTGATTATAAAAAGCTGGAAGAAGCAATGAAACCGCTAGAAGAAAGATTACGGAAAACAGATCTTATCGAATTGAAGGGAGAGGGAACTGATATTTCATTTTCAGTAAAAGATCAGAATTGGATTCCCTGTTTCGGCAAGCGAAATATCCCAGATGGTGAGCTTTTCTCCTCACCCGTTCTCGCGTCAGTTAATGGTGAGATTACCTATGCGCCCTCAGTTTACCAGGGCAAACCGTTTGAATTTGTAAAACTGAAAGTACGGGACGGTGTTGTTGTTGATTTTGATTCTTCAAATAACAGTGCACTGGAAGAGATACTGGATACCGATTCCGGTGCAAGACAATTTGGTGAGTTCAGCTTTGGGCTCAATCCGGTCATTGAGAAGCCGATGTATGATATTCTTTTTGATGAGAAAATATATGGCTCAAATCATTTAACCCTTGGAAATGATTACGAGATAGCACCCAATGGTAACAGCAGCAATATTCACTGGGATCTTGTCTGCATCGGGGCCGATGTTTATCTCGACGGTGAGATGATCCGGGAAGGAAGAAAGTTCGTTGCAGAAGAGTTATCAGGATTGAATCCGGATCAGTTGCTTGATAGATGATTGAGGATTTGTTTTGTCGGGATAGTCGGCAGTCGGCAGTCGGCAGTCGGCAGTCGGCAGTCGGCAGTCGGCAGTAATAAAAATGTTGATTTGGCAATTTATTCAAAGAGATAACAACTTCTGGAATTATTTTATCTGATCTTTCTCCCCGGGCCTTGTGCAAATCTTCCCGTGCTCTGCGTGAAGCCCCTCCTGTTTCTCGCGAAGATCGCTATGAAAAAGATTACGCAAAGGATATGCAAAGATATCCTGGTTGTAAGATTTTTTCAGCCTATGCTAACTGTACGGCTTTGGATGGATTACAGAGATATAACTGCAGTGTAACACGGTGTCCTGCACAGAGTCGCACAGTATTTTGGATCCTGCCATTGGTAATGAATAACTCTCCGTCAGCCGGCGTACTGTGCATACCTTTGTGAAACTCTGTGGTTAAAAAGAAATCGGCGGTAAAAAACTATGTAGAATCTTATGCAGATTCAAATGTACTTGAACAACTTGTTACATCTTCAGGAGTTATTTGATTTCCAAAATATAGGCTCCCCTGTTGTCAAGAGTAATTGATCCCTCCAGATCATAACTCCGGCCGGTCATAATATCCTTTGCTGTTGAATGATTATCCAGCATTTCGGCAAACCTGTCTAGTTTAAGATCTGTTTGAACTTCATTTTTATTCAGAATGACCATCACTTTTTCCAAATCATCATACCTGAAATAGACATAAATTCCGTTTTCAGGAGCGAAATGAATCACTTTGCCGGAGTGTATTACTTCTTTCTCTTTTCTCCAGTTGAGTAATCTTTGTATGTATGCCTGTGCCTCTTTTTGCCTGTCAGAAAGCCCCTCTCCGGTAAAACCGTTTACTTCATCGCCGGGCCAGCCACCGGGAAAATCCGTCCGGATGATACCATGGTCACCCGGATCATCATCGTTGTGCATCAGTATTTCAGTTCCATAATAAATCTGTGGTGTGCCTCTCATTGTTGCCGTGTAAGCCATCCCCATTTTGAAAAGATCAAAATCGTTGTTTACCTGTGTAAAAAAACGATCCATATCATGATTGTCGGGAAATATCACCAGCTTCCCGGGATCGGCATACAGAAAATCCATAGTAAGCATTTCATAGGTTTTTATCAGCCCGCTTCCATAGGTCTGCTCACCTTCAGTCAATCCCTTGGCCAGTGCATCCTGCAGCGGAAAATCCATCAGGCTTGGCAGACATGACGTATAACCATCATGATTCTTCTTGCCTGCCTGCCAGTACGATACAATTGCAGGATTATTATTCCACTCTTCACCGACAATATTAAACTCAGGATACTCCGACATTACCGCACAGGTCCATTTACTCATAAAATCTTTATCCGGATAGGGATAGGTATCCATTCTGATTCCCGAAATTCCGGAATATTCGATCCACCAAAGTGTATTCATGATCAGGTAATCAGCCATCAGCTCATTTTGCTGGTTCAGATCCGGCATGGTTTCCACAAACCAGCCATCTGAAAAGTGTTTTTTATCATAGTTTGATACATAGAGATCTTGAACTGTATTGTGCCTGTGATTGCTCTGTCTGAATTCACCCTGAAAATTCAGCCAGTTGGAAGCCGGGGGATCTTTTACAAACCAATGTTCTGAGCCGGAATGGTTTACAATCATATCCATAATCACTTTGATCCCCTTTTTCCCTGCATCCTGAACAAGTTTTTTATACTCTTCATTTGACCCGAATCTCCTGTCAACCTGGTAGAAATCTGTAGCTGCATAACCGTGGTAGGAATATTCCGGCATATCATTTTCGAGCACAGGATTCAGCCATATAGCAGTAAATCCCATCTCAGATATATAGTCCAGGTTATCCGATATTCCCTTTATATCACCGCCATGTCTTCCGCCCTTAAAAGACCTATTCAGATTCTCTTTCATTCCCGGTATTTCATCATTCTCAGTATTACCATTTGCAAACCTGTCCGGAGTAATCAGGTACATTACATCCGAAGAATTAAATCCGTCTATATCAGCCCTGCCCGGTTCTCTCTGGCGCAGTTCAAACGCATACTCTTCAGCAATCTTATCATCATCATAAAATGAAAATGTTACCTCTGATGGTTCAGCATCCTCACTGATCGTAACATACAAAAACAGGTAATTGGGGTTCTCAACCCTGACTGCTTTTTCCAGTGATACTATATCACTGTCAATTACCGGGTTATAAGACGATATATTATCGCCATAAACCAACAGCTGTATTTCATTATGTTTCATTTCCGTCCACCAGTTTGCCGGCTCAAAACGGTCAATTATATTTTGAGCATCCAATAAATGACAAGTAAAAAACGGAAGTAAAAAAATTAAGAGTAGCTTTTTCATGTTTTCTTATTCATTAAATCGCATTAAACCTTTTACGTATATATAGTAAACGCGCGATTATTGTTATTAGTTATTCTGAAAATTTTCAGCATTTCTCGCAGTTTCTTTTTGAAGAATATATTCAGATTCAATATCTCCCTCAATTCTGTTTCCACTCATATCCAGCTTTATCAATTTATTTTCTCCAACCATGTACCTGTTGGATCCTATAGTGTTGTCAATATTCTTCAGGGTGATTTTTGATCCGGATTTGTCCCATGAAAAACCACCTTCTCTGATGTATGTACTGTCACTTTCCCCCAGATACCTGGACCTGATTTTGTATGTTAAATCTTCGTTTAACGTGATTTCCGTCTCGATTCCTTCACAATCGGCACAAGGCAAAACACCGTAATATACTCCTTCATAGTCTAATGAAATTCTGCTGCTATGCATGTCCGTCATATGCATGCTTTTGTCTCTCTCCTCAGGTTTTTCCTGTTGCGTACAGCTTCCGGCAAAGGCAATAAGAAACCAAAATATTACTTTAACTTTCATTAGCTATTTCGTTTCTGGTAATTGTCAGCCAAAAAATAAAACAATTTCTGCAATGAAATAGAATCAATTTTAATTATCGCAATGAAAATGAAATGTCGGACGTCATAACAACAAAAGCTTAATTAGATTATCTTAATTAGGCTTCAGCTATCAATTTTTTTAATTATATACTCTTATATTCTGACGTGTAGCTAAATTAAGTTCAATAAGCTACAGTCAGTATTAAAGAATGATTGTTTAAATGATCCCGGGGTTGTGGAATATGAGGAAATTTTTATTTTTTATCGCTTCTCTGATTGCAGTATTTACATTCAGTTGCGACTCAACTGACAGTGGATTTGATGAAACTGTACCTGATTTTTTCACATTGTCGACAAATGTTTCACCGCAAGGAGGTGGGGTTGTCAGACCATCCGGTGGTGAGTTTGTTCAAAATTCAACCATAACAATTACCGCAGAACCTGCTGAAGGGTTTATTTTCGAACGATGGGGTGGGGATTTATCAGGGAATACAAATCCTGACACATTAGTCTTTTCAAGTAATAAAATTGTTAATGCCTTTTTTGCAGAGATTGAATTTCCGCTCAATATTACAATCATAGGGGAGGGAACCGTAACGGAAGAGCTTGTTGCTGAAGAGACGGTTGAGGAATCCCCGCCTGCGAAAGCTCCTCCTGAATCTTCTGAAATTGAATCCTCAAATGATACCCGCAACACATTTGATAAAGCCAGTTCAGACACCGGCAGTGTTTATCTCGATAAACAAATTATAAACCAGGAAAAAAACAAAAAAGCTGAACCATCTTCTCAAACTGTGATATCAACGGTACGTTTGACAGCCACCCCTGACGAAGGCTGGCTCTTCGACCGCTGGGAAGGAGATCTAACAGGCAGTGAAAATCCTGTTGAAATTGTTGTGGATGAAGAAAAAAATGTAACCGCAGTTTTTGAACAAATAGAGATTCAGGAGTTTACACTCGATGTTCAAATCCAGGGAGAAGGAACCGTTGATGCTGATCCAGACTTAGAAGTTTACACGGAGGGAGATGAGGTTACACTTACTGCTAATCCAAGTCCTGAATGGGAATTTATCGAATGGCTTGGTGATTTAACAGGCAGCGAAAATCCCGCAACCATAGTGATGGACGAGGATAAAGCTATTGTTGCCCGGTTTGAGAAGCCCGGAGCATCCGTACTGAGTATCACTCAACAACCTTCGGAAACCACGGCCGGCACTGTAATTTCTCCTGCCCCGGAAGTTGAGTTTATTGATGGATTTGGAAATCCGGTTTCCGGAGCTGATATCACTGTGACCCTGAACAATAACGCTTTTACTGCCACCAGCACTACTACGGTTTCAACAGATGAAAACGGTGTCGCCCTGTTTGATAACTTAAGCACTCAAACAGCTTCTGCAGGTTATACACTTACGTTTGGTACAAACGACCCGGACGTAACAGATATCACATCAGAGCCTTTTGATGTGATTGCTGCAGCTGCCGTGCCTGCCAGCAGTACCGCAGAGGTACCCGATGGCGTAGCAGGTGAAACCACGACTATTACTATTTCACTTCTTGATGAATTTGACAATCCTGTTAGCGGTGCAGAAGAACAGCTATCAATCACTGTTAGCGGGGCCAACAGTGCCAACTCCTCAGCCATTGAAACCGATACTCAGGGAGAATACAGCGCAGCCTACACACCAACTAACGCAGGTTCAGACCAAATCGATATTTCGGTAAACGGAACACCAATTAGTGGCAGTCCGTTTACAAGCACTGTCACAACAAGTGATGTGAGCTCAGCAAATTCAACTGTAACAGCCGAGCCGCTTGAACTTGTAGCAGGTACCGGCACGCTACTCACCATTACTCTTCGCGATGATCTGGACAATGCAGTAAGCGGCCTTTCTGATACAATTGTACTGAATGATCTTGGAAATGCAGAAGCCGGTGAAGTTACCGAGGATGGAAATAGCGGAGTTTATTCGGTAACCATTACAAATAACACCGCTGAAGAAATTACAGTAACTGTAGTTGCAGATGGTGTTACTCTTTCTGACACACCTTCCATTACGTTCCTCCCGGATGTAGCCGCTACAGCAGAAATTGTGTCAGGAAATAATCAAACAGCACCTGCAGGACAAACACTTGCAGAATCTTTCCTGGTGCAGGTAGCCGATCAGTTCGGAAATCCGGTCCAGGGACAAACTGTTGACTTTTCAATCACCCAGTCACCCGATGGAGCTTCCGGACAAAGCTTGAGCCAGGCGCAGACGTCGACCGATATTTCCGGACAAGCCTCTGCCCTGCTGACTCTGGGTGACACTCCGGGTACCTACGGCGTGGACGCAGCAGTTGCCGGTATCGAAACACCTGTTTCATTTACCGCAACGGCTCAGCTTGGTCAGCCGTCACAAATGGTGATTATCCAGCAACCTGCAGAAACAACAGCCGGAGTGGCCGTAACACCGGCTCCCGCTGTGGAAATTACGGACGACCAGGGCAATCCGATTGAAGGAATTGGTATATCCGTAACATTGAACGGTGCAGCCTTTACTTCCGGCAGTATCACATCTGCAACAACCGGCAGCGATGGCACCGCAGCGTTTGATAACCTGATTACCGAGACTGCCGGAACCGGGTATACTATCACATTTTCAGCAAGTGCATCCGGATTGACTGACGTTAACTCAGCTACTTTTGACGTGACAGCCGCAGAGGCTCTTGCTTCAAACACGTCAGCAAGTGTACCAAACGGAGTAGCCGGGGAACCAACGGAAATATCAATTACTGTTCTGGACGCCTTTGGCAACCCTGTGAACGGAGCGGAGACGCAGCTGTCGATCACTGTTAGCGGAGACAACAACGCAACCCCGGCAGCCGCTGAAACAACTACTCCCGGAGAATACACTGCCTCTTACACACCTACAAATGCGGGCACTGACAATATTGCCATTACGCTGGACGGAAGTCCAATTTCCGGCAGTCCGTTCAGCAGTGAAGTGATCACCAGCGACATCAGTCCAGCCAATTCAACGGTCACTCCCGATCCGGCAACACTGCCGGCCGGCAACAGTTCCACGGTCACCGTTCTGCTGCGTGATGGCAGCGATAATCCAATTGGCGGACTGCAAGATTCAGACTTCGTTATCACAGCCAGCGGAGACGCGGTTGCCGGATCGGTCAGTGAACCAGCCACAGGCACGTACCAGTTTACAGTAACCGATAATACCGCCGAGCAAGTTACGGTTACCACAAATGCGACCGGAGTGGATCTTCCGGATGTTACAATCACTTATGAAGCAGCGGCTGCTGACTTGATGATTATCACCGGGCAACCTGCAGAAACTGTAGCAGGTGAGCCTATCAACGGACCACCGTCAGTTCGCATTACAGATGTATTTGGAAACCGTGTGGAAGGATTTGCGGTTACGGTAAGTGAGCAGAGCGGGCAGGTATTTTCCGGCGGAACACTTACCGTTCAGACAAACAGTTCCGGAAATGCTGTATTCAGTGACCTGGTCATCACAGAGACCGGCAATTATAACATCATTTTTGCCGGAACAGGAGTAGATAATGTGACTTCAAACCTATTTGCGATCATTCCAGCAAACGCGAATGCGTCAAATACCACTGCCGTAGTTCCTAACGGTTCCGCCGGAGATCCTACACAAATCACCATTACGGTTGAAGATGCCTTTGGCAATCGTGTAGAAGGTGTTGCATCCGGTTTATCAGTAAGTATAAGCGGCGCAAATAGCGGGGCTACTGTTCAGCCGGTTGCAGATGATGGAAATGGCACCTATTCAACCAGTTATACACCTACTTCTAACGGCACTGACGAAGTAACTATTCAATTGAATGGCTTACCTATTTCTGGCAGTCCGTTTACGAGTTCCGTCTCAACCAGCGATGCCGCAAATGTGGAGATTCAACAGGAACCTCTTCAAACAACTGCAGGGCAATCGATTGCAGGTCCGCCTTCTGTACTGGTAACCGATGACCTGAGCAACCCGGTTGAAGGCGTTGAAGTTTCTGTGAGCGAACAAAGCGGGGCATCATTTGACAACGGTAATCTGACAGTGTCTACCGGATCAAACGGCATTGCCACTTTCAATAATCTTGTATTTAATACAGCCGGAACCTATACGCTCGTTTTTAATGCAGTGGGTGTTGCTGATAATGCCGTTTCACAAGCTTTTAATGTAACAGCGGCTGCCGGTGATCCCGGGGAATCCTTTGCTACCGTCCCCGATGGAACTGCAGGAGAGACAACCAGCATCAACATCACTGTTGAAGACGCCTTTGGCAACCGCGTGGAAGGCGCTGCATCTGATTTATCGGTAAGCGTCAGTGGTGACAATGCAGGGGCAGCTATCGCTACGATTACTGATGATGGCAACGGAACCTACTTAACGAGTTACACACCAACTGATGCAGGAACTGACCAGGTGACAATTACTCTCGGCGGATCCGGAATTTCAGGCAGTCCATTCACCAGCCAGGTGGGTGCAGGCAGTATTGCATCTTATGTTATTTCAAATATCAGCAGTCCGCAAACCGCCGGGCAGTCATTCGGTATCACCATCACTGCACGAGATGCCAATGGCAATACTGCTACAGGCTATAACGGAACCGCCGATCTGAGTACCACCGCCGGTTCAATTTCTCCAACAACCGCAAACTTTAGCAGTGGCGTAGCCAGTCCAAGTGTTACTGTCACAAGTACGGGGAGCAACCGAACCATTACGGCCACGGATAATCAGAATACAAGTATTGATGATACTTCTAACGGGTTTAATGTTGTAGCAGGCAGTATTAGTGCTTCTGCATCTGATGTGAGTGCCAGTCCGACAAGTTTAACAGTTGGAAACAATTCAACCGTTACCATACAGCTCAGAGATTCCAATGGAAATGCAATCGGAGGTCTGACAAATAGCAATTTCACAATTAATCTCACCGGTGATGCAACCAGATCATCTGTGAATGAAACCACTACCACAGGCACTTACCGGTTTACAGTCTCAGACAATACTGCTGAAACAGTCACTGTATCTGTTAATGCCAATGGTACATTGCTGAATGATACGCCCAGTATTACTTTTCAGGCAGGCAGTATTAGTGCCTCTGCATCTGATGTGAGTGCCAGTCCGACAAGTTTAACAGTTGGAAACAATTCAACCGTTACCATACAGCTCAGAGATTCCAACGGCAATCCAATCGGAGGTCTGACAAATAGCAATTTCACAATTAATCTCACCGGTGATGCAACCAGATCATCTGTGAATGAAACCACTACCACAGGCACTTACCGGTTTACAGTCTCAGACAATACTGCTGAGACAGTCTCTGTATCTGTCAATGTCAATGGTACATTGCTCAATGATACGCCCAGCATTACTTTTCAGGCCGGGTCCGCCTCCGATATGACTGTATCCACCCAGCCCTCGGCTACCACCGCAGGAGCGGCCATCTCGCCCGCACCAGCCGTGGAAGTAACCGATGCAGGCGGAAA
>Ga0209942_1000080_pt1 | contig 59127 bp, 43 predicted proteins | sample SalPonR1_A_D2_MG_FD_185695 | JGI IMG/M metagenome (GOLD analysis project Ga0209942, IMG submission 185695) | Salt pond soil microbial communities from South San Francisco under conditions of wetland restoration - Salt Pond MetaG R1_A_D2_MG... ...
TTACGGACTGCTGCACCTTACGGGATATAATCTGTCAATTGACGAACTTAAGAACTTCCGTCAGCTGCACAGCCTCACTCCCGGACACCCCGAAGGAACACTGACGCCGGGCGTTGAAACAACCACCGGTCCGCTTGGCCAGGGTTTGGCTACCGGAATCGGGATGGCGATGGCGGAGGCCTTTATGGCAGCGCGGTTCAATAAAGAAAATTTTAAAATTATTGACCATTACACTTACGGAATTGTCAGTGACGGAGATTTAATGGAAGGGGTTTCGCATGAAGCCGCTTCCTTGGCCGGACATCTGAAGCTTGGAAAAATTATTTACCTGTACGATTCCAATAAAATATCGATTGACGGCAGCACTGACTTGTCGTTTTCTGATGATACAAAAAAGAGATTTGAGTCTTATGGGTGGCATACACAGCAAGTTGACGGCCATGACCGCGATGCGATTGAAGATGCAATCAGAAAGGCCCAAAGCACAACAGATAAACCTTCTCTCATTGAGTGCAAAACGATTATCGGGTTTGGCAGCCCAAACAAGGAAGGAACAGCTTCTTCACATGGTGCTCCGCTCGGGGAAGATGAAATTAAACTGACGAAAAAGAGACTTGGCTGGAAGTTTGAGGAGAAATTTCATGTTCCGGATGATGTTTACCGGCAAATGAATTTTATTGAAAAAGGAAAAACCCTGGAAGATTCATGGGATATTTTGTTCAAAGAGTATGAAAACGAGTACCAGGATGATGCGGTCTATTTCCGGGCATTTATTGAGAACGACTGGTCGTTCAATTGGGAGGAGGTACTGCCTGATTTTGAAACAGATGAGAAAGGGATGGCATCCCGGAAAGCATCGGGAGCCGTGCTGCAGGAGCTGGCTAAAGTTATTCCCAATCTTGTCGGAGGATCAGCAGATCTCACCGGAAGCAACAATACGGACCTGAAGGGTAAGGAGATATTCAGTGCTGAAAACCATGGCGGACAGTATGTACATTACGGTGTGAGGGAGCATGCGATGGCGGCTGCGCTTAACGGAATGATGCTTCACAAAGGGGTGATAGCTTACGGCGGTACATTTTTGGTTTTTTCTGATTATAACAAACCGGCGATCCGGATTGCAGCTTTAACTAATATTCCATCTATTTTTGTCTTCACGCACGATAGTATCGGGCTCGGGGAAGACGGTCCGACTCATCAGCCGGTTGAGCATCTTGCGGCATTGAGAGCAACACCGAATGTAACAGTGATTCGGCCTGCGGATGCCAACGAAACTGCCTACGCCTGGAAAGCGGCTATTGAAAATAAAACAGGTCCGACCCTGCTGATTCTGACGCGCCAAAGCCTGCCCACGCTGGACAGAAGTATCTATAACGAAGCTTCCAGTCTCGAAAAGGGTGCGTATATCATAAAAGATGCTGCAAATGGCAAACCTGAAGCGATTGTAATCGCAAGCGGATCAGAAGTTCAGCTGGCCCTGGAGGCAGCCCGTGAACTTGAAAATGAAAATATTGCAACACGTGTAGTTTCTATGCCGAGCTGGGAACTGTTCCAAAAACAGGATCGTGAGTATATTGAGAAAGTACTGCCGCGAGAGTTAACTGCACGTATTTCAGTTGAGGCGGCATCTACCTTTGGCTGGGAGCGCTGGACAGGTACTCAGGGTGTAAATATAGGATTAAACAGGTTTGGAGAATCGGCTCCGTATAAAGATGTCTACCGGGACCTGGGTATTACTTCGGAACGAATTGTCGATGAAGTGAAGAAATTGGTTCAGTGAAGGGGCTTTGGTACTTTTTACTTTTGAACCCGGGAACACACCCCTGTCTAACCTTAAACACCTGAAGGCGTTAAGGTTAGCCTGTCCCCTCTCGAGAGGGGACAGGTTCTGACGCGTTCAGCGGATGAACCAGGGGTGTGTTCCTGCCAGTGACTTTTCATAACAGAACAACCCGCATCCCGGTACTTCAAATTGAGAAAACTACTTGCCGGGTCGGTGTATACAAGTGTAAGTAATATCATCGGCTGGATCTACGTTTCCGATAAATGCTTCAATGGAGGATTGAATTTTGAGTGAAATGGATTTGGCGTGAAGAGACCCATAAATTGATAACAGTCCGTCAATACGCTCAACGCCATACTCTTCGCCAAAATCATTGCGCGCTTCTGTCAGCCCGTCAGTGTAAAAGATAAGTGAGTCGCCCGGCTTGAATTCAAATTTCTTCTCTTCCATCTGTTTTTTCAATGCGGGGGTACCGGTCATGCCGAGAGCAAAGCCGTCGGTTTTCAGCTCAAAGGTTTGATCATGCTTCTGGCTGTACTGTATGGGCTGATTGTGACCGGCCCTGGAAAAAAGGTAGTAATCTTCATCTTTTGGGAAAAACGCTGTGCAGGAAGTGATAAAGGTCTTGTCGTTGCGGTCCGATTTTATATAATCGTTCAATTCCAGGTAAAGCTCTTTGGGAGAGGGTTCTTTCATTTTGATCAGCATATGAACCATCGCCTGGATTCTGACCATATAGAGAGCAGCACTCAGGCCTTTACCGGCCACATCGGCGATAATCACGTATGTTCCTGATTTGGAGGGAATCACATCTACATAATCGCCGCCCACTTCATGCGCGGTTGCTGCAAATGAATAGGCTTCAAGGTGTTCCTCATCGTATTGAATGACAGGAAGCAGGCTAAGCTGGATGTCCCTGGCCAGGTCAAGCTCTCTTTTAACGTCTGATTTTTCAAGAAGCTCAATCAGAAGCAGAATGTTAACACCGATGAATGCTGCAGGCATCAGTAGCGGGTAAAATATCAAACCAGTAAGACCAAACAGACCAAATGCATAGTGCGAAAAAAAGCTGAGAAAGGAGACACCAAATACAAGTCTGCGTGTTGGGTTCAGCCGCTGGGTCATTTCCGAAAAGAAACGGTAAAATTTCTGAATACCGGAAATTTCCTGCTCTTTTTTACTCCTCTGAATTACATCCGAATAGAGCTCTTTCAGTCTCCTTGAATCGGCCTGGAACTCTTTTCCAAGCCGGTCTTTTGTCATATCAGAAACGTACTGTTTATAAAATGACTTTGTATCTTGTAACGCCGATTGTGCTTCGTTTTTTAAACCCATCTTCTGTCTGTATTATTTTATATTTTAAGCGTACGAAATTTTTGGGAAAAAGTTTACATATCCGGCTTCAATAATCACAAGTTGTGCAAATTTTGGCACACTCGCCCGATAAAATTTAAAATTTATAAATCATTTTTTTTAATGAGTAAGAAAAAACTCTATTTACTGGATGGAATGGCACTGGCTTACAGGGCTCATTTTGCATTCATCAACAGCAGGCTGAAAAACTCGGAGGGAATTCTCACCGGACCGATACTCGGATTTGCAAACACCCTGGTAAAGTTGCTTGAAGAAGAGGAACCCACGCACATTGCTGTGGTATGGGATACACACGAACCCACATTCCGGCATGATTTAGATGAAGATTATAAAGCTAATCGTCCGCCGCAACCGGAGGAGTTGAAAACCGGTATTCCCCTGATTAAAGAGATGGTCGACAAGTTCGGGATTGATAACCTGGAGCAGCACGGGTATGAGGCGGATGACATCATCGGGACGATCGCGAGTGATGCCAATGCAGATGATGTAAATGTGTTCCTCGTAACGCCGGATAAAGATTTTATGCAGCTTGTGCACGACCATATCACCATGGTGAAACCGGATAACAAAAACGGCGGATTTATTATCATCGACAGGGAAGGGGTGAAAGATTATTTTGATGTGTATCCTGAACAGGTGATTGATGTGCTTGCAATGATCGGCGACACATCCGATAATATACCCGGCGTGCCCGGCATCGGGAAAAAAGGAGCGCCAAAACTGATTAAAAAATATGGATCGCTCGAAAATGCCATCGATCACGCCGATGAAATGAAATCCAAGCGTTACAGGGAAGGTCTGACCAATTATGCTGACCAGGCGATGCACGCGAAGAAAATGGTTACAATCAAAACAGATGTTCCGGATACGGTAAAGTGGCAGGAGCTGGGCTGGGATGGCCCCGATGAAAAAGAGCTGGGCCGTTTTTTTAAGCGGATGGAATTCAAAAAACTCACCAAAAAATACCTGGGTATTGAGCCGGGTGAGCAATCGGACCTGTTTTCCGGAAACAACCATCTGAATAGTGAGGATGATAATGAATCATCAAACAAGCAGTTTAACAGCGATGATGTGCAATACCGATTGGCGATAACTGAATCTGAAATCCAGGAGATCATCAGCGAGGTGAAAGATGCCGGTGTTCTCTGCTTCGATACAGAGACAAACGCCAGTGATCCCATCATAGCTCTTCCCGTAGGCATTTCCCTCTGCGCTGAGGCCGGAAAAGCGTGGTACATCCCAATGAACGTGGAAGGTGTAATGAAAGCAGATGAGGTTTGTGATCTTCTTGAACCGCTCTTTTCTGATCCGGGTATTTTAAAAATAGCTCAAAACCTGAAGTATGATTACCTGGTTCTGAAACGGGTCGGCCTGACCGTAAAAGGTCCCTACTTCGATACCATGGTGGCAGCATATCTTCTGGATGCCAACCAGAAACTGAAAATGGATGTTCTGGCAAAAAAGTATCTTGGATATGAACCGATACCGATCGAGAAACTGATCGGAACGGGACGATCCCAAAAAACAATGGACGAAATCCCGTACACCGATATTGTTGACTATGCATGTGAGGATGCCGACATCACCCTGCAGCTATATCATCTGCTGAAAAAAGAGCTTGAAAACGATGAACTTCTTGATATCGCCGCTGATGTTGATTTTCCGCTGATTTCAGTACTGGGTGATATTGAGCTGACCGGTGTCAAAATAGATACGGATATGCTGAATCTATTTTCCAATGAACTTGAGAAAGATTTGCAGGCGATTGAGAAAGAGATTTTTGAAGAGGCGAAAGAGGAGTTTAATATCAACTCCCCGCAGCAGCTTGGAAATATCCTTTTTGAAAAGCTGGAGATTCCATCCAAAAAGAAGACCAAAACCGGTCAGTATTCCACGGCAGAAAGTGTACTTACGGAGCTTGCCACGGAGCATAAAGTGCCCGAACTGGTGCTCGACTACCGGAGCCTGAGCAAACTGAAATCCACCTATGTGGATGCCCTCCCGAAACTCGTGAACCCGGAAACGGGGCGTATCCACACAAGTTTTAATCAAACCGTTGCGGCTACCGGGCGGTTGTCATCATCCAATCCCAATATGCAGAATATCCCGATACGAACCGAGAGAGGGCGGGAGATACGCAAGGCGTTTGTCCCGGAGGAGGGATACAAAATGCTGGCTGCCGACTATTCGCAGGTTGAGCTTCGTGTGATTGCTTCCATGGCCGATGACAAGGCGATGACCAGGGCTTTCAGGGATGATGAGGATATCCATTCACGCACAGCCATAGAGATTTATGACCTGGAGAAGGCCGGTGATGTTACTGCTGATCATCGCAGGAAAGCGAAAGAGGTCAATTTTGGGATTCCATACGGGGTGAGTGCGTACGGACTGGCTTCCCGCCTGGGAATTGGTAATTCGGAAGGGAAGGAGATGATCGATCAGTATTTTGACCGGTTTCCGGGGATAAAAAAATATATTGATGAAACCATTGAATATGCCAGGGAGCACGGGTATGTAAAAACCCTGCTGGGCAGGCGCCGCTACATTCCCGATATCAACTCGCGAAACTGGAATGTACGGGGATTTGCGGAGCGCACGGCTATCAATATGCCAATCCAGGGAACGGCTGCCGATATCATCAAAATTGCAATGAATAATATTCATGAATGGATCCTGAATGAAAACCTGAAATCGCGGATGCTGCTGCAGGTTCACGATGAACTGGTTTTTGAAATCCATAATGATGAAACCGGGTTTGTCCCGGATAAAATCAAAACGATGATGGAATCGGCATTTGAGCTGAAGGTTCCGCTGAAAGTTGAAATGGGTCTTGCGGATAACTGGCTCGAGGCGCATTGATTAGCGGGTTTTATTTTAGAATGGGAGGTGAAAAGTGAAAACGCCCCGATGAATCGGGACTTCGAAAAGCGCTTAGCAAAACTCAAAACGCAAAACGCAAAAGTTGAGCAAATTTAGGTTTCGTCAGTTATTGGGCAGAGTAGGCATGAGATGTGTTAATCTGTCGGGGTGAAGCGTGAAGCGTGAAGGGTGAAAAGTGAAAAGTGAAAAGCTACATTCAATTAACGTCTTATAAAAAGACAGGCTGAAGGCCTGGTACAACACAACCCCAGGCGGCGCCTGGGGAAAAGGGGACAGATGTAAATCAATTCAGGCTGTAAGCCTGACGCAGACAAAACCTGGAATCATCACAAATTTTTCCATTAAATTAAGATACAAGACCTACCTGCTGCAGGCCTTCAGCCTGCCTGATTGATTCTGCAATCTTTACCCCGGTGCGATGCACCGGGCTGAGTTGTACCAGGCCTTCAGCCTGATGCTTGAATTTAGTCTATCGTTTTTACACCAACAAAGCGCTTCCTGAGATACGTTTCATTTTAGACATCCTGCTATTGACGATGGACTCTATCAGAGTCTATTTATGGTTTGTGATACTAAAATATTTATCTGATTCCACCTGCCCGATTCAAAAAGAAGAATATTTTCTTCGAATCCGCAGGCTGAAGGCCTGGTACAACACAACCCCAGGCGGCGCCTGGGGAAAAGGGGACAGATGTAAATCAATTCAGGCTGTAAGCCTGACGCAGACAAAACATGGAATCATCACAAATTTTACCATTAAATTAAGATACAAGACCTGCCTGCTGCAGGCCTTCAGCCTGCCTGATTGATTCTGCAATCTTTACCCCGGCGCGATGCACCGGGCTGAGTTGTTCCAGGCCTTCAGCCTGGTGCTTGAGTCAAGTCTATCGTTTTTACACAAACATTGCTGTTCCCGGGAGACGTTTCATCAGGCCTTCAGCCTGTATTCCTTTAGCTTGATACCTCTATGTGGACGACCAGTTTTACTGAGCGTTTTCACTTTTCATTTTTCATTTTTCACACTTCACCCCGACAGAATAATACAGCTGTCAATGGACATGACCCTAATTGCCGGGATTTCACTTCGTTCAACTTCGTTCAACTTTTAACAACTCAAATAACTGCATCCTGTCACCTCTGTCATAAACAATCACATTACATTAAAAACACCTGTTTATATTTCTTTTTTCCAGGTATCATGTAACATGATGCTCATCAGCTTCTCTTTATTAGTGTTAACTTATTTCTTTTAAAAATCATCTTCAGACATATTATGACTAATCTTGCCAAACAAATAGGATTTATATTTTTTGCCCTGTTGCTCTTTGCAGCGGGTTGTGACTTTTCAAGTGTCAGCTCTTCTTCCGAGATTACAATATCCGGAACCGTGGTTGACCGTTCAACAGGGAATGGGATAAACAGTGCCATAGTGCGTATTGTCTCACCGGATGATATCACCCGTTCCACATCAACAGATGCCAGCGGCGCTTTCACCTTTGAAGGTGTACCTGTTGAGGATGACACGGATATAACCATTGAAGCGACCAAAGAAGGATTTGATATTGTAACCATTACGGTGCTGGCCATACCGGACCGGGATTCTGAACTTTCACCGATTGAACTGATCCCCGAAGGTTCTGATGATGGCGGTGGCGGCGGTGATACCGGCGGCGGAGAGGTTGGCGGCGAGTCGGGCGGTGCGGCATCCATCAGCCTGGTGAATGTTACAAATGAGGCGATTAATATAGAAGAGACCGGCGGTGACGTGAACAGCGCGTTTACGTTTGTAGTTCAGGATTCAGCCGGACGAAATATCGACCTCGACAAAGCTGTTGATGTGCTTTTTGAAATTGTATCGGGTCCGGCAGGAGCTGCCATCACACCCGAAGTGGTGCGAACCAATGCAGACGGGCGTGCTACCTCCAACCTGTTCAGCGGGAATACCGCGGGACCGGTTAAGATCGAGGCAAGGGTTGTGCGATCAGACGTTGGTCTGACCATCCGGTCAAAACCAGTTGTTATTGCCATCCACGGTGGCTTTCCGGACCTTGAACATTTCAGTATAGCTGTAGAGCAGTTTAATTTTGAAGGGTTTTCTGTGAATGGTGTACGTGATCCGGTTACTGTGATTGTCGGGGATAAATTCAGTAATCCTGTGAAACCCGGTACACCGGTATCTTTCCAGACTACAGGCGGTGTGATCCAGGGATCAGGTGAAACAGATGATGACGGAATCGTTACGGTTGATCTGATTTCAGGTGACCCGAGACCCACACATCCGCAATTCGGATTGGGATACGCTACGGTAACAGCTACTACTGTGGATGAGACTGACACACCGATCAGCCGTGAAATTACAGTGCTGTTCTCGGCACCCCCCTCTAACAGTACGATAACGGTTACTCCTTCTACGTTTGATATACCGGCAAACGGGAGTCAGGCGTTCAGTGCGACGATTACCGATATTAATGGAAATCCGCTTCCTGCAGGTACGACGATTACGGTTACTGCAAGTGAGGGATTGGTTGTGAATGGGGACAGTGATGTTGCTGTTCCGAATACGCTGTTTGGCGGACCCGGGGTTACGGAGTTTTCATTCTCGGTTGTTGATGGTGATGATGAGAGTAATGCACAGCAGGACGGAAATGTGACCATCCTGATTGAAACTCCCGGAGGCTTCAGCGCCCGGAAAACCATCAGCGGTACCCGCGCAAAAACGTTCTAATACATTAGGCTCTCTCTTACTGCACTTTGCGTGAAACTCCCCTGGAAAGATCTCCGTTTGGGGTTTCTCGCGAAGCTCGCTGAGGAGCAGAGCCCGCGGAGGGATTTCAGTCAGGTTGTCGGCCTGCAAGCCCTGGCAGAATCTCATCGCGCCCTTCGCGTGTGCATTTCTCTTACCGATCTCTGCGTGAAACTCCCCTGGAAAGATCTTCGTTTTGGGTTTCTCGCGAAGCCCGCTGAGGAGCAGAGCCCGCGGAGGGATTTCAGTCAGGTTGTCGGCCTGCAAGCCCTGGCAGAATCTCATTGCGCTCTCCTTGTGTGCATTTCTCTTACCGCTCTTTGTGTGAAACTCCCCTGGAAAGATCTTCGTTTTGGGTTTCACGCAAAGATCGCGGAGGTGCAGAGTACGCGGAGGGGTTTCGGTCAGGCTGACGGTTTACAAACCTTGGCAGAATCTCATCGCGCCCTTCGCGTGTGCATTTCTCTTACCGCTCTTTGCGTGAAACCCGCTCTACAATCCATTCACAACCCTGTGAATTCCATTTTTCAGAACCTTCACATTAAAATTGATCAGAAGCCCAAGCCTTATATCTGCCAGTTTCAGGTATGTCAATGTCTGTGCGAAGTGAACAGGCGCCAGCGCCTCCACAGACTTTATCTCCACCAGCACCCTGTTATTCACCAGGAGATCAATCCGGTATCCCGCCTCCAGTTTAATTTCATCATAAACAAAAGGTACCGGGAACTGCTGCTGAATATCCAGGTTATCTTTACTGAGCTTATACGCCAGTGCGTGCTCATACGCAGACTCCAGCAATCCCGGTCCAAGTTCCCTGTGCAGTTCAATAGCCGCCCCGATTATATGATGTGATAATATATTCTCAATTTTCTGTTTCATAGCTTTTTCTCTTTTTAATGAATAGTTATTCTCCATTTAAACAAAATGAGATCATAAAATCAACAGCAACAAATTAAAATTATACTGAGAACTCATTTCTATTGGTAAATTCTCAGCGAACTTTGCATATGTATTTTCTCGGCGGGCTTTGCGTGAAACCTTTGGGAAGATCTATGTTTGGGTTTCTCGCAAAGTCCGCGGAGGGGCAGAGATCGCGGAGAGTACCCGGCCAGACCCATGTTACGTTAATAAAAACTAATCTTACGGTTGTAACATTTTTAAACGCATCCTCTCTTGTATACAACGCGTCTTGAAAAAGGCGAATTTTTTTAAATCGTTTACTCAACAAACAAAACAATAAATAAACCTTATAGGATACAATCATGGGTCAACAACAATTATTACTCGTAATCTTAGTAACAATCATCGTAGGTATTGCGACGGTTGTGGCAATTAATACATTTGGAAGTGCAGCGGATGCTGCGAATCTGGATGCTGTTCGTAATGATGTAGCAGCTATTGCTTCTGCAGCACAGGGTTACTACATGAAACCAGCTATGCTTGCAGGCGGAGGTAGAACGTTTACCGGAATAACATTTGAAGATTTTGGTTTTGCAGCTAATGGTGTTAGCGCTGATGGACAAACTGCTCAAAATGAAAATGGCTGGTATCAACTTAATGTGGCTGCTCAGACAGTTACTGTGACTGCTCATCCTGCAAGTGATGATGCATATGCACCGGGAACGGTTGATGCTAATGGTGTTTTATCCCCAGGAACTGCGGCTGCAGAACCATTAACGGCAGATGTCACACCTAATAATTTAACGTTTACTAACTCGTAAGTTTGTAAATTTAAATTTATCAAGTCCCTTTAGATAACAAAGGGACTTTTTTTATGCATTATATTTTACTCCTCATATTAACCCTGTTCACAATACTGTTTCGGCTTGTATTTGATCTGTCATATTATGACTTGCAAAGATTTATTTTGCTGTTATTTGTGACCTACGTTGCAATTTATTTTGTCAGAAACAAAAGAAGGAATGTGCCTGTAACAAGATCGCTGATTGCATTCTGTGCCATCTTTTTCATTGGTGTCATCTCAACGGTAGTAAACGGGCATATCACAACAGGACTTAGTGAAGTACTTCATTTTTCGATATTGATTTTTACAGCAATCATACTATCTGCCGGGTTCAATAATAAGGATGTAGGCAAATTTATTTACAGGTTTTCTGTCATTTTTGTTTCGTTATATGTCATCTACTTTTTTGTCGGGTACGCTTCTCATTTATCAAACTCTTTTTCACCGCTTTGGCCGGCAAAAAATTTGTTCTCACTGAATCAATTTCCGGGAATTATCATTTCTGATACGTTGCTCTTTTCATATGTTCGGTTTTTTAATCACATTCAGACATGGACTTTCCCCCTCCTGATCTCTGGCATATTAATCACTCATAACAGAAGAAATAAGGTCATTTTATTCGTTTTATTATCGATATGGTGGGCTCTTTTAATTCAATCCGGAGGCAGGGGAACATTACTCTCAATTACTGTAGCTTTAGCTGCTGTTTTAATATTTATTCCAAAAAACAGAAAAAAAAGGGCAATTACGTATTTTGGATCATTTTTATCGGGAGCAGGACTGTATCTTTTGATGTTCTTAACAATCAGCACCCCGGTAAGAGAATTAACCAGGCAGGGAATGAGCGGAAGGCTTGACATGTGGGAAAAAGCATGGTTGATGTTTGTCGAAAATCCGCTATTTGGAAATGGTCCTTTGTCTTATTCATTTATTGAGAATTCCCAGCTCTATTTTGCACATCCGCATAATTTTTATTTGCAGGTATTATCGGAATGGGGAATATTGGCATTTATCATTTTAACAACTTTAATTTTTTATGGATTATTTTTCCTTTTTAAAAAAGTAAAACAGGAAACAAATAGTAAAATGATGGAGATGAACATCGGACTGACAGTTTCACTGGTTGCCGCTCTTCTGCATGCAGGCTTGAGTCAGATTTTCCACACACCGATAAGTCAAATTTTTTTGGTACTGGTTCTGGCCTGGGTGTTTCGGTATTTGGCAGAAGATGTACAAGCTATGAAAATTAAAAATTCCTTTTTGGCGATAACGTCTCTAGTGTCAATTCTTATATTTTTGTTTTTGAACAGTTCAAACATGAAAAATTCTTTTAAGGGATATGGCGATTATATCGAAAAATATCAAACAAATGAATTATATCCCCGAATATGGTCACAGGGGCTAAATGAATAAAGCTGGTTAACAATTAAATAATCACGAGGTATACAAATGGGTCAACAACAACTACTACTGGTAATTCTGGTCACAATTATAGTGGGTATTGCTACTGTTATTGCAATCAACACGTTTGGCAACGCAGCTGATAATGCTAATATAGATGCTGTGCGTAATGATTTGGGTTCAATTGCACTTGCGGCTCAAGGCTATTATCTAAAACCTGCCTTATTATCGGGTGGAGATAAAAGTTTTAACGGCTTTACTTTTAAGGGTGTATCCTTTGCGGGCTTTATTCCCGAAGACGCTGCAGACCTCATCATCACCAACGAAAACGGAACTTTTGAAATCACCAGTGCGGCAGGGAATGAGCTTGTGGTAGAGGGCACGCCGGCCAGTGATGCGGATAGAACGTTTACGGCTACGATTCGGGCGAATGCGTTTGAGATTGTGGAAAGTGAGGAGTAGGGCAGGGGCGAGGGAGACTGAGGGACTGAGAGAGGGAGTGGAATTGCTACATTTGTGTGGACACTGGTCTTGTTACGGTCTCGGCGTGAGCTTTTTCTTTCCGTTCTTTGCGTGAAACACGTGCAGAGATCTCCGTTTGGGGTTCCACGCGGAGCTCGCGGAGGTGCAGAGTTCGCGGAGAGATTGAAGTGAAGTTGCATCATTTGTGTGGACGCTAGTCTTGTTACGATCTCGTTGCGGTCTTGGTGTGTGTTTCTTCTTTCCGGGCTTTGCGTGAAACTTTTGCGGGAAGGGTTTTTTTGTTGTGGGCGGTGGGTAGATGCAGGCTGCAGCAAGTCCATGCCCCATCTTGCGTAATCCTGTCTAGAAAAGATCTTTAGGATGGGGTTCTGGTTTTGTTCATATCTCGTTGCGGTCTCGGCGTGTTTTTTCTTTCCGGGCTTTGCGTGAAACACGTGCAGAGATCTTTGTTTGGGTTTCACGCGGAGCTCGCGGAGGTGCAGAGTTCGCGGAGAGATTGAAGTGAAGTTGCATCATTTGTGTGGACGCTAGTCTTGTTACGATCTCGTTGCGGTCTTGGCGTTTGAATTTTCTTCCCGGGCTTTGCGTGAAACAGCCTGGATGGGATTATTTCTTACGGGTAGTGGGTAGATGCAGGCTGCAGGAAGGAGTTTCCTCCACTTCGTCACGACAGAGAAGCGCTGTCGCGACTGCGGTCGGAATGACAGGATTTACTTTTTGGGAGGGGCGGCGTATTCGACTCATTGCCTGGGGTAACTTTAAGCTACGCCGCCATTTTTGATTTTTCTGTCTTCACGGCGCGGGGATATGTTGTCTTTAATTCTTGCTTTTAATTCTGATAATTTTTTGCAACTCTTCAATATCTGCTTTGTCTTTATACCGATCGGTGGACATTTTATATATGATCACATCTTCAACGCTCAGAAACGGTACTTTTAAATTATTTAAGTTTGCAAAAACTTTTCTCTTGTTTGCATTTTCAAATTCAAGATTATTGATATGAGTTAAGAAATCCACTTGTTTGGGGGGGCTCCCATATCGTAAAAACTACTTTTTTCTCAAAATCCATTAAAAGCAATTCATCAAGTCCTTTTTTCTTTATTCCGACATTTCTAAGTGCTGTAACCAAATTTTTTTTGTGGCTATTACTTGGTTTTAGCCAAATATAGAGGTCTCCTGTTGTTCGTTTGTACCCGTGATGTATGACTGCATATCCTCCAATAATGATAAAATCTACTTTGCTCTTTAATAATTCCCGGATTAATTTTGAATGGGCATCCAGAAAAATATTCATGGGCGGACTTTCCATCTTATTTTATTTTCCGGTATCTGCTTACAAATTCTTTCAGGTTTTTCTCTATAAACTCTTCGAATCAGATGAACAGTTTCAGAAAGGCGTTCTTCCGGGGTTTGTTTTAATGTTTTGAGTATAGTTGCCGTTTCAGCTTCGGCAAATGAGTTGAATATATGAATTTTTTCAGAGGTGCTTTCCGGTTCGGTGGCTTTATTACTTTTGTGGTATGTGTAATTATCTTTTTTCACTTTCATCAGCTATCCTAAACGACTTATTTTACTCATCTTCAAAGATAACAGAAAATTATTTAAAATTGATATATTGCGGATTTTTTGATCATTCTTTTAATAGAGACGCGAGAAAAGTGTTATTATTTTTGGACATTGATGCGCTGTATGTTCAGAACCAATAGCCCTGTAAACCGTCAGTGGGCGTTTGCTTGTTTTTCCAGGGGTTTCACGCGGAGCTCGCGGAGGGAGGGACTGAGAGAGTGACTGAATGTGAATCGGATTATAGTTAAGTGCCTTACTGCGTGAAACAGCCTGGATGGGATTATTTCTTACGGGTAGTGGGTAGATGCAGGCTGCAGGAAGGAGTTTCCTCCACTTCGTCACGACAGAGAAGCGCTGTCGCGACTGCGGTCGGAATGACAGGCTTTGCTTTTTGGGAGGGGCGGCGTATTCGACTCATTGCCTGGGGTAACTTTAAGTAACGCCGCCATTTTAGGTTTATCTTTTCTTACGGAAGCAGATATTCGTTTATTTTTTTGTACCAAATGCTGTTGGCTGACTGTTGACAGCTATCCGCCAATATTTATCCGCTTTAACTCAAATAAAATCTGTTTCTTAAAATTTTATAATCTTTCTGTTGATCTTTTTTTCTTTACTTGTAATTAGGTTTCAGAGCTAACTACTTCTCTTTACGGGTTAACGGGTACGACATAAAAGACAATGGGTCAACAGCAGATTCTTCTGGTTATTATTGTTACAATTATCGTGAGTATAGCCACGGTTGCTGCCCTTAATACTTTTCTGAGCTTTTCGGAAACTATCAATGTAGATGCAATGAGAGATGATATTTCCAAAATTGCACTTGCTGCCCAGGGATACTACTACAAACCGGACATGCTATCGGGCGGCGGTAATTCATTTGAGGATTTCTCGTTTGAAAATCTTTCTCTGCCGGGATTTGAACAGCCCGAAGATGGTGGCCGGACCATTACAAGTGAAAACGGAACCTATTCCGTTATACAGAGTGATTCGGACGAGCTGGTGATTGAAGCTATTCCCTCCGGCGCGAATGACCAGGTTTATACGGCGGTCATTCAGCCCGATAATTTTGAGGTGCAGGAAGGGGAGATGGGACAGCGGGTTGAGGATGAATGACTGAGAAGCTGAGAGAGTGGGACTGAAGAGATTGAGGGACTGAGTGATGTGAATCGGATTATTATCATGTGCCTTATTGCGTGCGGGCCTGTTTAGGAAAAATCTTTAGGATGGGGTTTTGGCTTTGTTTTAATCTCGCTGCGGTCTTGGCGTGCGAATTTTCTTTCCGTGCTTTGCGTGAAACACGTGCAGAGATCCTCGTTTGGGGTTTCACGCGGAGCTCGCGGAGGTGCAGAGTTCGCGGAGAGTTTGGGGAGTGAAGAGACTGAGAGAGGGGGTGATGTGAATCGAATTATAATCATGAGCCCTACTGCGCGTAAACCTGTTCAGGAAAAACCATCAGGTCAGGGTATGGGAGCTATCAAAATCTTATTGCGGTCTTAGCGTGCGAATTTTCTTTCCGTGCTTTGCGTGAAACACGTGCAGAGATCCTCGTTTGGGGTTTCACGCGGAGCTCGCGGAGGTGCAGAGTTCGCGGAGAGTTTGGGGAGTGAAAAGACTGAGGGACTGAGAGAGCGACTGAATAAATGTGAATCGGATTATTATCATGTGCCTTATTGCGTGCGGGCCTGTTTAGTAAAAATCTTTAGGCAGGGTATGGGAGCTATCAAAATCTTATTGCGGTCTTGGCGTGTGAATTTTCTTTCCGAGCTTTGCGTGAAACCCCAATCATTAGGGTTGGTTAATCATACTTAAGTTTCTCTAACAGATTTCATTTTATTCATCAGGATTCCTTTTCTTGATTTCAGAACGAAGAAACTACGGCAGTTAATAAAAACATACAGATAATTTATAACCTGAAACATCATGGGCCAACAACAGCTACTGCTCATTATACTGATTACAATTCTTGTGGGGATTGCCACCATTGTTGCCGTGAATACACTGCGGGTTACACATGATGAACAGAACAGGGACGCGATACGACAGGATCTGCTCCAGGCGCATGCAATGGCCCGCGGATACTATGCAAAACCAGGTATAATCGGCGGCGGCGGGGAGTCGTTTAAAGAAGTTACTCTCAAAGTGATCGCACTTCCCGAAAGAAATGAGAATGCGATTTATGAAATTACCGAACGAAGCAAAGAATCCTTCACTATCACTGCCACAGCGAGGGGTATTGATGAAGATTTAGTTGCAGTTTTTACTAAAGAAAAAATAGAATGGGTCGATAATGAAGATTGAAAGAGTGTATAACAAAATTTTAGAAAGGATAGGGGTACTTGTAAGGTTGACAGAGAGAACCATTAAGAAAGAACGTGTGATAACGCCGGGGCAAATGCTCCTGCAGTTGTCACCGGTTGAAAAAGAGAAGAGGGGACCTGCCGGACCGTTCAGCGGTCCGAGAGGTATATGTTGAAGATGGGTTACCGGGTATGGGGGTACCCGGTACTTATTTAAAAGTTGAATTCCACTTGTGAAAGGGTGGGATTCTATTACTGAGGTCTTTGAAATTGATGGGCGTAAGATTATTTCTTACAAATCTTGGATGACGTTCCAGGGGGTTAAAAAATATCCGCCGCAAGGCGGGTAACAAATCCGGGGTTAGGCGGATTCATCTGCTCGTTTCTGAAGCACTTCAGAGACGAAGCCCCGGTGTAGTGAAAACTTAGATTCCGATAAATGACGCAAGGATCTCACCTTTGATTAGGTGGGATCCTTTTTTTTGGAGCTATTGGTGGGACTTCTGTTTGGGGTTTCACGCGAAGTGCGCGGAGTGGAACGGCTCGCGGAGCCCGCAAAGAAATCTAAAAAAGATTGCAGGGTAATGCCCTTGGTAAAATCGCATCGCGATCTTCGCATGTGTATTTTCTTACCGGTCTTTGCGTGAAACTCCCCTGGCAGAGATAGCCGATTGGGTTTCACGCGAAGTGCGCGGAGGAGCAGAGTTCGCGGAGGAAAATTTACGTTTCTTTCTTTTTCTTTTCGGCGGCCGGGAAGAGGATATTGTTCAGGATCAGCCGGTAGCCGGGGCTGTTGGGATGCAGACTTAAATCGGTTGGCGGGTCATGAACGCGGTGGGTGTAATCCTCAGGATCGTGCCCGCCATAAAAAGTGAAAGTACCGAGTCCGTGGTTGCCGTGAATGTATTTAACCTTATCAAGTCCCGGTGATTCGGCCAAAATCACAACGTTGTTTTTTACTTTATCCTTTTGAAATGCCGTTGCCTGACCAAAAAATCCGCGAATACTGCTCACGTGATTTTGAGTTAACATTGTGGGAACAGGATCCCATTTGGCAGAAAAATCGAAGAGAGTAAAGTAATCAAGGCTTTCGCTGATACGATTGATATCAACCTCAACATCAATATCGGAGTGCTCATACTCTCTCGGGCTCAAAATGGGTGAAAAGTTTTCAAAAGCAAGGGTCTTGGAGTAATCAAGGCGATCTCCCGCGCCGGGATCAACAGGGTCTCCATCAAATTGATCAGGTACAATATCCGTACCTTCTGCAGCAAGTGAGATATCAAACGTATCGGTTCCGGAGCACATTGCAAACAGAAATCCGCCTTCAGCTACATACGATTTAATGGTTTTGGTGACAGCCAGTTTTAGTTCGCTCACTTTTTCAAATCCCAGGTTGCCTGCTACCCCTTCCAGGAAATTGACTCTTGAGATATACCAGGGATGGTTCCGGTACATGGCCCAGAATTTTCCGTACTGACCGGTAAAGTCTTCATGGTGCAGGTGAAGCCAGTCGTACTCACTCAGATCACCCGAAAGTATCTCTTCATCATATAACAAGTCGTAAGGTACTTCGGCGTAATCGAGGGCAAGGGTAACCGCATCATCCCAGGGCATCGCCTGCGGCGGTGAATAGACAGCAATTTTCGGTGCTTTCTCAAGGTTAATGGGAGTTGTATTCGATCCGGGATTTTCAACCTCATTGAGTATTCTTACCGCCTCCGATTCACTGATCACCTGAACCTGGACATTTCGGACCCTGCTTTTTCTCACAATATCATTGGTGTTCTGTGTAAGGAAACTTCCGCCTCTGTAGTTGAGAAGCCAGATTCCCGAATTGCCGTCAATCAGGTGGTTAAAAATGATACCATACGCCTTCAGGTGATTGGTCTGCGAGGCATCCATGTGAATCAGAACACGCTCCTGTGCCTGCATAGTACCTGCAGAAAAAAGAAGAATTAAAGCTGAAATTGCTAAGAATCCGGATCGTGCCATATCAGATATTTTGTTCGGTAAGATTTTGAAGTTGATTGCGTGCAAACGGTGCATAAAAACCATCCGGAAACTCAAGGATCAGCTGTTCATAAAAGTCCGCCAGATCTGATTCTGAGATATTAAAATCAACGTTTGTGTCACGGGTAACGATGTCCGGACTGTTTATTGCCTGCTGTTCGTCTGACAGATCCGAATTGAAAATAATTGTAGCAATTCGTGCCCTTTCCCACATTATTCGTTCACGCAGTGGTGATGAAAAGCTGGATTTGACCTGGATAGTCAATACGGGATAGAGTGTTAACAAGTTTGAAACAGGTGCTCTCGAAGTAAATTCAACTATCGCATGGTCGCGGAGCGGATGGCCCGGATCTTCCAGGATTACTTTAGCTGTTTCAAGTGCAGAAACGTAGTTCCCGGTTCTCAGGTCATAGATAAAATCTGAAAACGGCTGCAGCAGAGATCCTGTTGAATCGGCCTGTAATCCTTCCTGTATCCATATTCGAAGTTTGAGTGCGTCATTTGCAAAATAAGAGGTCTCTCTGCGTTCAAGCGATCGCAGCTGAATTTTAGCAAAATCGAAATCTTTCGAAAAGAAATCGGATTCACTTAAAAAGTACCGGATTTTTTCTGTAAGCCCTGAATCTTCCGTCGAGCGGTTTGCGCGGGTGAGAAGCTGCCTCGCAGTTGTGTAATCTTTCCTGAAAAGTGCAAGCTTTCCTTTTGCATAGAGTTCAGGGGCAATCTCTTCCGAAGTGTTCACACGTTCCAGCAGCTGAATCCAGTTTCCGGCTTTTTCGGTACTATAAAAGACATCAAGCGACAATTCAATTTGTTTGATGAGTACATCGTTCAGCCTGTCGTATCGCGGCGCCTCACTGATGAGCTCTGCATTCAGATCGTAAGCTTTTGTATAGAGATCCATTCGCTTTTGATAGGTTTCTATACTGTAATCCTGTGTATAGTCAGCCCAGTCATAGTAAACATCAGCAAGCTGTTGTTTTGATCGAAACCGGATGGAATTTGTGCCGTTTTCGATGTAGTACTTGTATCCTTCCGCAGCCAATTCATACTCGCGGAGTGAATTGAGCTGACTTGCAACCGAGTAGAGGGAGTAGTTAAACCCTGAACTCCTGGTTTCGTATTGGCGTGAAACAACAAGTGCACGTTTGAACTCTTTTGTTTCAAGGAGCATCCAGACCAGCAGCTGATGGAGCTGTGAATAGGCCCGGTGATCTGTTTCGAGGTCGAGCAGGTAGTCTTCAAGTTCAATAGCGGCTGTAGAATAAATCGTTTCGTCCCGCATTCGCAAAAGGCGCTGCTGAACATACGTCATCTGATCGGGCGAGTTGGTAATGAGCTTGAAATATTCTTTCATTGCATCCGAAAATTGCCCGGCTTGCATCAGGGAGTTGGCAATTTCGTTCATAAAGAGTTCTTGGTTACCGGAGAGGTCACGCGCCTTTCTGTAAAGATCAACGGCGGCGGAATACTCATTTCTGCCTATCATCGCCGAACCAACACTGTAATATGTCTGAATTGAATTGGGGTTTTCATCAATCACTCCAAGCCATAGATCAATAGCCTGTTCGCGATCACCCATAACATGATAGATTTCACCCAGGCGGATCTTTGTCTGGGTTGGTGAGTGTCCATCCCGGATCTGGTTTTGTGATACCTGAACTGCGGTTTCAAACTCTTTTGTGTTGATCAGCGTTTCCATATACCTGTCATAAAATATGAACGCACCGGGGTTTTCCTGGTGAAGCTCTCTGAAAAGAGATTTGGCTTCTTCATACTTTTGCTGCTGCAAAAACCGGTTGGCCACCTGGTAATTTGCATCTTGTGCAAAAACCGCGGATGAAAACAGGCCAAACCAGGCTGTAGCCGTAATCAGTAACAGGGATTTATATTTCATAGTTGAATATACATAATTATCATTTTATTCCTGCCGGCCGAAAATGGATGCTGCCACTTCGGGTTCAAAGTTTTTTAAGTGATGATAAAAGCGGTTTACAGGGAAACCCACAACATTGTAATAATCACCGTCTATGTTCTCAACAAACAGGCAGCCAAGATCATCCTGAATACCGTATGATCCTGCTTTGTCGAATGGTTTCGATTTTTCAACGTACTTTTCAATCTCATATTGAGATAATTTCGAAAAAGTAACAGAAGTCTGTTCACAGAACGTTTTTTCTTCAGTGATCTTGCAATGGAATGATGTTTTTAATAAAACTATCCCTGTATAGACGTTATGTGTCTTCCCGGAAAGCCGGCTCAGCATTTTTTTTGCGTCTTCTGCATCAGAAGGTTTGCCGATTATCTCATTGTCAAGAACCACGATAGTGTCTGCTGCGATCAGAAGCGAATCCGGGTGCCGGGTGGCTACTGACGTTCCTTTTTTATAAGCCAGGCCTGATGCAATTTGTTCCGGCGTTTTACCCGGTTCAATACTCTCATCTTCTGAGGAAGGATCTGCCATGAATGAAAATCCCAGTTGTTTCAGAATGGACGCCCGTCTCGGGCTGCCGGAAGCAAGAACTATTTTCATGTTGTAAAATGTATGGTTTCACGTTTTTCAAAGTTATCATAATTGAATAACTTAATGAATCGTTTCAGAAGTGGAAATTGCCGGTTCACTCAGCTATTTTAATTCCTGCTGTTTTCATATTTTAATTTTGATTATATAGGAACAGAAAACTAAGGCAAAAAATTTTAAATAATTAGTCAAAAAAAAATTATGCCATCAGGCCGAAGAAAAAAAAAGCAGCAAAAAGAACCCATGTTGTTCGGTCCGCTGAATTACAGGTTGCTGGGCGTGGGGATATTGCTTGTAATCACCGGTTTTACAGCAATGTATATTGAAAACGAATTTAAAGGTTTTATCTCTCTCTACATTTCACCGATTTTAATAATGGCCGGTTATATCACAGTTATTTTCGCGATTTTGAAAAAAGATTCATCTAACAATTCAAATGCAAGTCAAGCTGCTTCGTAATGCAGACCGCATTCTAAACTACCTGTTCGGTTTTTGCCTGGTACTGATTTTTGTACTGGAAGCCCATAGCGACGACCACATTCGTATGCTTATTGCACTTGGTTTGTCTCTGGTTGTTGCAATCATCTCATTTATACTGAACTGGCTCACCCTTGACGGTATGCGATCGGCAGTTCTGTTTGGAACGGCTGTTCTCGGAACGGGAGGGTGGATGCCTGCACTTGCTGTGTTTCTCTTTTTTATGAGCAGCAGTTTTATATCGAGAAGAAGAGGAGATCAGAATGAAATTGCTGAAGCCCTGCTCTCGTCAAGAACCAAGTTCAGGCGTGATGGCTGGCAGGTATGGGCCAACGGTTTCTGGATTGTTACGATGCTGATCCTCTTCTTTCTGTTTGAAACAGAATTTTTACTGATCGCAGCCTACGGGGCAGTAGCAGCAGCTACTTCGGATACCTGGGCCACAGAAATCGGCTGCCGGAAACCAGGAAAAACCGTGCTGATCACCTCTTTTAAGAAAACGGAACCGGGTACAGACGGCGGAATCAGCCTGAAGGGAAGTTTTGCAGCAATTGCCGGGGCTCTCTTTATTGCGGGTGCCATGTACCTGGCATCTCCGCGCATTGATGAAATATTTGCCCTGACGGTTCTTGTAAGCGGACTGGCAGGATGCATTGTGGATTCATACCTGGGGGCTATTTATCAGTCCGGAACGGGCAGTGGAGATGAAAACAGTGAAACAGTGGCGGACAACTATCTCAACAGCATTATTAACTGGGTGGCAACGGGATCTGCTGCACTGCTGGCAATCATAATAACACAACTGATTACTTATGAAATGGTATAAAAAACTGCATTGGCAAATTATTATCGGAATGGTTCTGGGGTTAATCTGGGGACTCTTATCAAGTGTGTCGGGATTAAACGAATTCACTTCCGACTATGTGAGGCCATTCGGTACGATCTTTATAACCATGCTGAAACTGATTGCCGTGCCGCTTGTTCTGGCTTCTCTTGTTGTTGGCATCAGCAGCCTGAATGACATGACAAAGTTGTCGCGCATGGGAGGAAAAACGGTTGGTATCTATATGGTGACTACTGTTTTTGCAATTACAATCGGCCTGACCATCGTTAATGTGGTTCAGCCGGGGTACTCTTTGCCCGAAGAGACCCAAACAAGCCTGATGGAGAGTTACAGTGATAACGTGGAAGACAGGGGAGAAGCCGCCCAGATGGTTACCGAGCGAAATTTGTTAGACTTCCTGGTTGATGTAGTTCCGGAAAACTTTGTCAACGCGGCATCAGATAACTCAAACATGCTTCAGATTGTTTTTGTTGCCATTTTGCTTGGTGTAGGCATCATCAGTATCCCGATACAGAAAGGAGCAGTTCTGATCGATTTTTTCGATTCTCTGAATGAAGTAATTATCAAGATTGTGGATTTTATCATGAAAACAGCCCCGTACGGTGTATTTGCACTGATGGCGGTGGTCATAGTTGATCTTGCCGGAGATGACCTCGGGCAGGCACTGAATCTTTTGTGGGCACTGGGCTGGTACAGTTTTGCCGTTCTGCTTGGTTTGATTTTACATGTACTGCTGGTTTATTCCATTCTCTTTAAAATTTTCAGTAATATGAAACTGAAGGATTTCTTTAAAGCCATTCAGCCGGCCATACTCCTTGGATTCAGTACAAGTTCAAGTGTTGCAACACTGCCGGTTACCATGGAACGTGTTGAAAAAAACCTGGGAGTAGGGGATGAAGTGTCCAGTTTTGTTCTTCCGGTCGGTGCCACAATCAATATGGATGGGACGAGTTTATACCAGGCAGTTGCTGCTGTTTTTATTGCGCAGGCTGTAGGCATTGATCTTACCATCGCCCAGCAGCTTACCATTGTATTGACTGCCACGCTTGCCTCAATTGGCGCGGCCGGTGTGCCCGGGGCAGGAATCATCATGCTGGTTATTGTACTGCAGGCCATTGAGGTACCCATTGAAGGAATTGCACTGATTCTGGGTGTTGACAGAATCCTCGACATGTGCAGAACTGCCGTAAATGTGACGGGTGATGCTGCAGTGTCGGTAGCTGTTGCCCATACGGAAGGAATGCTGGGTGATCTTCACTTTGATGATGAAGAGTAGAGATCTTGTTATTTACCCGGTAAGAAGATCAATTTTCTATAACCGTGTTCTGTTCAATGTACTTCAGATACCGTTCCGGCATTTCAAACGGGCGGGCTGCAGGTATTGGCGGTAAACGGGGTATGCTCACAGAAGGCTGCTCCGGACGAAGCCCGGGGTCCCATTGGAAATTATCCAGCCGACGGTCTGTGTGGGCCGGGTCTTCCGGGTAATATGTGCCATCAATGTTTCTTTTCGAGGTAAAATCATCCACATCACCATCAAAGAAGGTTATTGTTGAAGGTCCGTCTGAAAAAATCTCAATCAGGCCGTCCGGTTCATCATTTTCATCTTTTTGATGAAAAATAATACGCGTGTTATCGAACACTTCAATACGTTCAATATCACCATTGTCAAAATAAGCATTGAGTGTATCTCCGGTCATTTGATTTAACCTCTCTGTAACAGAATCCTGCATTACAGCAATTGGATTCGTGTAAGATTCCAGGAACTGAATATTATCATCCTCAAAATGAGCTTCAATGTAGGGACCGGTTAACTGAATCCGTTTCTGCCATACGATTGAGTTTTCCCAGATGAAAAATTGTTCAATATCGTCCCGGAATTTGGCTGTATCACCGACAGCCGAAAAACGCGGAGACCAGATTTTTACACCGCGAAAAGCATCCAGCACGGAAGCCGTATCAGATTCAAAAACTTCAATCTTACGTGCAATAATGTGTGTAGAATCGGTCTGTGATTCATTCAATCGCATCATCCATGCATTGCCGGTAAGCAGGCGATATCCGGTGGAGTCTGCTTCGAGGTAATTACCTGAAAAGGAGACACCTTCTTCAAAATCATCCGCATATACCCGGCTGAAGAGTTTATAGAGATCGATTGAACGGTTCATAAACAGTGAATCTGCTTCCAGGTACTGGGTTGAATCGGATAGCTGAACATTGCCTTTAAAAACGGCACTGTCGATCTCCTGGTAGTAGAAGCCAGAATCTGCCAGAAGAGCTCCGTCATTATCTTCAAACCGTACCCTGCTGCGGAAGGTTGCCAGGTCATTTGGCATATCAAAATCAACAGTCTCGCTAAAAACTGTATTCTGTTCAGACTGAATAATCACTCTGCCCCGAAATTCACTAAAATCGGTTTCTGTGTTATGCAACAGGGTATCTGCCCAAATAACCTCTTCATCAGTTTCAATCTGGATATTAAAGGCCTGAAGAAACGATCTTTCTTCAAATTGGTAGAGGCTGTCAGCATCCATAATCATTCTTTCTGTAGTGATCCTTACATCTCCTTTTAAAATTCTGACGGGTTCTCCATCAATAAAACCTCCTACACCACGGTCTGCTTTGATAATATTGATACGACTCTGTGCGGAAGCGGTGTCACAGAGCACGGGTACAGAAAACAGCAGGAGAATAAAAAATAGTAATCGTGGATCTTTCAAATTAAGAAACTTGATCGTTTGAAATCGAACTCAACAGAGCAGCACAATGCGCCCGGAATGAAAATAAGGTTTACCGAATTGGAAATGAAGTCAATCAACAAGTAATCTGCCTCTTGGTTCTTCAATAGTATAGGAGGAGAGATTAGTTGCGCCCTTAAACCCGCGGCCGGCAATACTGTCGGCAGGTGTTACAATAATTACAAATTGCGGGGACGAAATATCGTCTGAAAGCTGTGACCATTTCAGGTATTCAGTGCTCAGCCGCCGCTGATCGGAGGTATGTACCCGTACGGAATCATACAGTTCAAATTCATTTTTTGCAGCATGGTAAACCGCACGTTTACTCCATGCCTCAGTTTCCCTGGCACCAGTACTGTCGAAAAGCTGAACATAGACCGGCCCTGTAATCCGGGTCTCTTCACGGTCTTTTTCCTGGATGTTCAATGCATAGTCTCCCTCTATTGTGACCTGGCGATTTCCATCCTTCAGTATTGTGAGATCTACATCCCAGCTCTCGGTAGTGGTAAGCAGGGAATCATTCAGAGCGGCCTGAATCTGATTGTCATCAAACTCTGAAAGTTCGGAACATCCGGCCGTTATAAGAATGGCGGTACTCAAAATAAGGAAAGAGTATATCGAAACGACTGGTTTCATCTCCGGTACTCCAAAATAATTTGCAAATCATTCCTTTGAGTGATCTTCATCATCATATGATAAACGCTATTAAGTGATAGTATTGTATGCACGGAAGATAGTGAATCCCTGAACGTTTCAGAGGATGCTGAAACAGGCTTTGTAAGAATACAAGCCATGCTTTACCCGGTTTTTCAGTTCTGAATCTAAGTGCCAAAATAACGGTCACCGGCATCACCCAGGCCCGGAATAATAAAAGCATCATCATTGAGATGATCATCAATTGAAGCTGTTATCACCGGTACATCCGGAAATTTGGATGTTATGCGATTCAACCCTTCCGGTGCTGAAATGAGTGATATAAAACGAATGTTTGTTGCTCCATGCTCTTTTACAAAAGAGATAGCATCCTCTGCACTGCCGCCTGTGGCTAGCATCGGGTCCACAACAAGCACCAGCGAAGAGTCCAGTCCCGGTGGCATATTGGAATAGTAATCGACCGGTTTATGGGTGCTTTCGTCTCTGTACATTCCCAGGTGACCCACCTTAGCATCGGGCACAAAATCGATAATAGCACTCACAAGGCTTAACCCTGCGCGTAAAATGGGAACGATCACAATATCCTTGTCAATATCAAATCCCTGTGTTGACTGTACCGGGGTTTCAATTGTAATTTTTTTTAGAGGAATTTCTTTTAGCGAGTAAAACGCAAGAATTGTAGCAATTCTGCCTATAGCTGCCCTGAAGTCGGCTGTATTGGTTTTTTTATTCCTGACAATCGTCATATCCCTCGATACAATCGGGTGGTTGATTACTGTTACCTGGTCAAGTTGTGAACTCATAATGGCTGTCTATTCTGAATCCTTCATTCGTTTGAAATAATCATTTGTAGTAGCATAAACTACACCGGATAGTGCAAAAAGAGCAATCAGGTTCGGGAATGTCATCAATCCGAGAGCGATGTCGCCAATCGACCATACAACTTCAAGTGCAAGGATGGCACCCAGAAAATGCATAACTATATAGACATATTTGTAGTAGATGATAGACCTGTCGCCAAGAAGATATTGAATGGAGCGGTCTCCGTAGTAGCTCCAGCTGATGGATGTGGAGATTGCAAAAAGAAAAACACAGATTGTGACAATATAACTGCCCCCCGGGAAAAAGGGTGACAGGCCCACCTCAAATGCTTGTGATGTAAGCGGAGCCCCGTTATAGACAACATTTCCATAGACGGAACCGGTTGTTTCACCGGTTTCCTCATAGGTGGCCGTATAGGTATTCATATCAATCTCTCCGGAAAATAAAGTAGTAAGATCTGCATCGGCATAGAGCGTATCCACGGAAAAATCGTTTCGTATCAATGAACCGTTAACAACAATACCATCCTCTACAAGCAGTGTGGCAGGGCCGTCAGTTTGCTGTTCAACACTGTATGCCATTTCAGGAGAGTTCAGGTTAACTGTGGACGGATGCTTCGTATCCCAGACACCTGTAGTAATAATCACCAGTCCGGTGAACGTACAAACCAGGATAGTATCGATGAATGGTTCCAGCAGGGCAACCACACCTTCACGAACCGGTTCTTCTGTTTTTGCTGCACCGTGAGCGATGGGTGCTGAACCCTGGCCGGCTTCATTGGAAAACAGTCCGCGTTTGATACCCCAGACCATTGTGGTCATAAACAGACCCGATCCCACACCGTATGCACCGGCAACCGGGTCGAATGCGTACGTAAATATCATAATAAATGACGGGATCACCTGGTCATAGTTGGCAACCAGGATAAAGAGTGCGCCTAAAACATAGATGATAGCCATCAGCGGTGTGAGCCGGGCGGTTACGTAACCAATTCGTTTAATTCCGCCGATTATAACAATACCTACCAGGGAAGCAGTTACCAATCCCGTTATCCATACAGGAACCGGGATAAAAAAGGTATTTTCCATTACATCAGCTACAGTGTTAGCCTGAATGGCATTACCTGTTAAAAACGAGCAGATTACTGCCAGTGCGGCAAATATAACAGCAAGCCATTTCCAGTTATCCCCTAATCCCCGTTCAATGTAATACATCGGTCCGCCTGAAACAGAACCGTCTTTATTTTGAATTCGATACTTCACAGCAAGGGTACATTCCGAATATTTGACAGCCATGCCGAAGAAAGCAGTGATCCACATCCAGAAGAGGGCACCGGGACCGCCATAATGAATGGCTATGGCAACTCCGGCGATATTACCGATACCAACGGTAGCCGAGAGAGCAGTTGACAGAGCCTGGAAGTGGTTTACGTCTCCTGTGTCGTCCGGATCGTCATAAGTACCTGAAACAACTTGCAGTCCATGCTTTAATTTTCTTACCTGTATAAAACCAAGTCTGAGTGTTATAAATATTCCGTAACTCAGAAGAATAACAACCATTAAAGGCAGGAGTTCGGGAGAATTCCAGACAAGATTATTTAGCCAGCTGACAACTCGTTCAAATTGTTCCATGTAGAGATTTTAATACTTAGTTTATTTTATAAGTACCGAATGTATAAAAGTTTTGGGAGATTTTTAAAAAAAGTATCAGTAAATATGAACGAATTCATTTAAAATGCTCTTTCATCTAATGTAAATCCAAAAGATAACTATATTGTAACCGCAAGAACGTTATTCAGTTATAATAGCAAATGTAAATTAATCTACGAACAGAATCATGACAAAGGCAGATATTGTTGACATAATTTCTTCATCTACAGGACTATCGAAAGTTGAAACCGATGCCGTGGTAAACGGTTTTCTGGATACTGTAATAGATGCTATGAAGCGCGGAGATCATATTGAGCTTCGTGGTTTCGGAAGCTTCAAGGTGGTAAAACGAGCACAGCGTGTAGCAAGAAATCCAAAAACCAATGAAGAAGTAATTGTGCCCGAGCAGTATGTTCCCACATTAAAAATCTCAAAAGATTTTAAGAAAAGTGTAAATGAGTCAATAAACAGCTGACCCGGTGAGAGCAGTATCCCTTACCGAAACCAGTTGTCTGTGAGAGGGCGATGATCAAAAGTGATCAAAAGTCGATACCGATAGAGAACATGTGGATCTCATCACCGCCAAATTTTGTGCGCTCGTAAGGCCATCCCACATCATATCTGAAAGGAAGGCCCAGAAGTATGGTTCTAAGCCCGAAACCGGCTCCGATGATAATATCTCCATCAACAAAAGTTGTAGGGATTCCCTGTCCTTCACCATTCTCAATAATACTTCCGTCATTCGGGTCAATAAATACTTCACGGGTTTTTCCGACCCGGAAATCCAGCTCGGCATCCCGCCTTAGTTCCGTTTCAACTTCACGACCCGTTTGACGATTGAACACAGTTTGTGTGCTGCCTATGCCCCACGCGGCACCGGCATCAATGAAAGCCACTCCTGTTGTATTGAAGAGCGGCAGGAATGGAATTGGGCCGGGCAGTAAAGCTGCGAACAGGGGGAACCTGAACTCTGCATTTAAGAGCGTATATTTGTCTCCGAAGAGGGTATTAAATTCATGACCGCGCATGGGAGCTGTTCGAACGGTGAAAAATGTATTTGCCAGCTGGTCTATCGGAATGTCTGCATCAGAGAACTGCGGATTCAGAACTCCAAACATGCCTCCTAAAAGATACGTTTGGGAATCGGAACCATAAGAGGCTGCTCCGGATGCACGCAATGCTATTGAATACCTTCTTCCAAGATTCAGGTATGTTCTGTAGTCACCGAGGAATGAAATGAATTCAGGAGCACCTGTTCCGAGAGCGGGGCTGCCGGAAAGCTGAAATTTATACCGGGAACCTCCCTGGGGCGTGATGAATCCGGGTATTGTAAAATCACCGGTAAACGTTGCACTCGGGAAGAGAAACTCAGAAGAGTCATTACTGAGATTACTTTCTGTGAAACCCTGAACAGAGCTGAAATCCCTGTTTATTCCAATGAAGGTTAGCCCAACATCAACACGCTGAAACCTGTTTAGCGGATACTGTGCATCAACGCCAAGACCGAATGTCCGGAAACGCAAAAGTTCGCCGAAGAAAGATTGAAAATTTTGTGACTGGTGAAAAAAGGTTGCAAAATAATTTGTCCTGTTTTTCAGGTATGCATATTGAAAACTATAGTCACTATTCCGTAGGTCAAATTGTAAATTGGAAGCAATAGATATCTGATGATCACCCAGCAAGTCCGAGAATGTAGTTACAAAGAAAGCTGAGGTTCCGAATCGTGTATCAATCTGGCCGGCACTGAATGTGATATCGGGTGAAAACTGAAGCCTGTAATCCTGTGGCTGGTAGAGAAGGTTTTCAGTCAGGTTGTCATCAGGCTGAAATTGTCTCGGGTCATCCTTCAGTTCAATGGTTGTATCACTGACAACTGCTTCCCCGAATTCATAATTTCGAAAATCGATTTCATCCGATTTTTCATCTTCTTCTTCTGTCTTTTCTTCATCCTGCTGTTCTTCTTGTTGCTGCTCTTGATCTTGATCCTGATCCTGTTGCTTTTGCTCTTCTTCACCATCATCCTGAGGGGGAGTTTCCATCTCTTCTGGATCCTGCTCAACAGGCGGGGCTTCCTGAAGCATCTGCAGTCTGTCAACACTTGCTACCACATTACCCTCAGGCCGTGCTTCCAGCATTTGCTGTACATATTCAATGGCCGGCACAAGGTCACCGGGCGATTTATCTCTTCGTTCCTCTGCCCATCTGTTCAGCCTCAGATCCCCTTCAATTCGTTGTGAAAACGGTGAATTCATGACATGAATCCCCCTGAATCCTTCGTTTACAGCCATAAATGCCAGACGACTGCCGTCTGCGGAAATTGAAATCTGGTTGATACCGGTCTGTATATTGGTCAGGGGATACGTTGTGCGGGTTTCAAGATCATATTCATATATGTTCGGTATTCCGCTGATATCCGAAATAAATACCATCTGGCCTGTTGTTGTCAATTTTGGCTGAACTTCATTTGCATTCGGTGTATCGGTAAGTCTCGAAATGCGATTTGAATTGAGCCGTATTGAGTAGAGATCTTTTTGATAACTGGACTTATGTTTTAAGATAGAGTACCCGGCCAGATGTTCATGCGGAGTTAGCTGATCGCCTCTGTTTGAGATAAAATAGACAGTTTCGGAATCTTCACCCCAGGCGGGTTCCTGGTCGGAATAGACATCGCCGGTCAGATCTGTGAAATCCCCGGTTTCCAGGTTGTAGACAAAAATATTTTGGTACGGCCCCATGTTACCGTCAAAAGCAATTTTCTTGCCGTCAGGCGACCAGGCAACAGAGGTAATACCATCCAGCTTTGGAAACCGGATCATCCTGGTATCTTCCGATTCATAATCTACAATAGCAAGATTATAAGACCCTTTAGATTGGGCAGATAGTGCGAGTTGACTTCCATCGGGCGACCATGCGAGATTTGGATTCAACACGTTCAGCTCTTCGAACATGGCACTGTCCTGGCCTTTAATGAGTATTTTAAGCTGTTCGCCCGTACTCACGTTTGATACGGCTACATCGAAAACTGCTCCGCCGCCACTGCGCCTGTTGGTAATGTATGCAACCCTGTCGCCCGAAGGAGTGATTGTGGGGCTTGCATTAAAGGTACTCCCGGCCCGACGTCTCGTAATAGGAGTAGAGAATGAACTTAGAGTCTGCCGTCCTTCTATTTCAGGGAAATAACGCTGCTTGTAGAACTCCTGCCACCGGTTTGAAATCTCTTCTATGCTCAGCCCGAGAGAAACAACGAATGCCTGCCCTACGTTACGGGTATTCTTAATCCGCTGAAGGATTTCAGTAATTTTTGGCCTGCCATACACTTCTTCAATAAAATTCCAGAATCCCTGGCCGCCCCGATAGGGCTGAACACGGGGTAGTGGCGGCAGATTGTCATTGATTACGGCATCACGGTACCACGTATCTGTTTCAGTATCCCATCCCTGGGCCATATATTCGGCCAGCCCTTCTTCAAAGAAAAGTGGAAGCTGAAGCTGAATATTATTTTGAATAATTGATTGTACAGACCCGCCAAAATAAAAATCATTAACCACTGCATGCAGAAGCTCATGGTGGAGTGTTCGTCTGAAGTCGGCATAATCACCCATAAAAGGCTGGGTCATCCTGTTTTTAAATTTGTCGGTGACCCCGCCGATAAATTGTGTCTGTTCAACCGGCAGCCTTACCACATTTGTTTGTGCGAAATCGCTGTGAGAATCGTATATGATGACAGGAATTCGATTTGTAAGCTGGTGATCAAATGTTTCCAGGAGTTGTTTTAAACCTGATTCCAGTGATTCAGCTGTGAACTGAGCCAGGTGATAGTTTTGTGAGTCGTAATAATAGATATCAAAATGGTCGGTTTCGATGAATCTCCAGTCGAACTGATCATACTGTACCCTGTTTTTCCCAAAGAAGAAGAATTGGGCGTAGAGATTTTCTGCTAAAGCAGTACTCAAGAGGAATGTTGTAATCAGGAATACAAAAAACTTAGAATATTTCTGCATGGTATTTTGACATTAACTTAATTCAGTATTTTGACAGTGTAAGATCTATTTGACGACGTTCCAGGTTCGTATTTGTAACTTTAACCCCGATCTCGTCACCCAGCCGGTACTGTTTTCCTTTAGACCTTCCTGTAAGGCAATGACGCTGAGGATTGTATACATAATAATCATCTTTTAAATCACTAACGCGAATCATGCCTTCACAGTGTATATTTTTTATTTCAACATAAAGTCCGTTTTCCGTAACACCGCTAATTATGCCTTCAAACTTTTCACCCAGCCGGCCGGATAAAAATTCAACCTGTTTTAATTTCACAGAATCACGTTCAGCTTCAACTGCATAACGTTCTCGTTCACTGCAGTGTTCGCCCATCTCATTTAGTTCGTCAAAAGTGTATTCAGTTCCGCCTTTGTTATATCGCTTCAAAAGCCGGTGAACAGTTACATCGGGGTAACGCCGTATGGGGCTGGTGAAGTGTGCATAGTGTGAGAAACCCAATCCAAAATGGCCGATATTTTTAGGACTGTATTCTGCTTTAGCCATCGATCTGAGCATCAGGCCAGTCACGATTCTTTCAAGTGAAGTTCCCTCAACCGCATTCAGCAGGTCATTGAAGATAGAAGCGGTAATTCCGGATTTCAGGTTAAACTCAATCCCGAGAGGCTTTACATTTTCACGAATGTTGTGAAGCTTTTCAAGGTCGGGCTGACCGTGAACGCGATAGAAAAAAGGGTGATCGTTTTTGGATGCTTTTTTCCCTTTGGAGCTGCGCAGGGAATCGACATGCAGTGCTACTGTTTTATTTGCCATCAGCATACATTCTTCAATCAGTTTATGTGCAAAAAGTCTTTCTTTAATCACTACATCCACAGGTTTTCCATTTTCATCAAGTACAAACTTTGGTTCGGGAGTTTCAAAATTAATTGACCCCTCCCGGAACCTCTTATCCATAAGTATATGAGCAAGTTTCTCCAAAATCTTCAACTCTTTGTAAAATTCGTGCTCTTTTTTTTCATCGAGAATATCCTGTACTTCATCATATACGAAGCGCTCTTTTGAATGGATAATCGTTTCCTCAATACTGTAATCAGCCAGTTCACCTTTTGAATTCAGCTCCATAAAACAGCTGTAACAGAGTTTATCTTCCCTGGGCCTGAGGCTGCAAACCCCGTTACTCAGGCGTTCAGGCATCATGGGTATAACACGGTCGACGAGATAAACGCTTGTACCCCGGTTATAAGCTTCTTTATCAAGAACTGAACTTCTTGGCATATAATGGGTTACGTCAGCAATGTGTACCCCGAGATAATAGTTGCCGTTATCAAGGATTTTAATGCTTAATGCGTCATCGAAATCCTTTGCATCCGCCGGATCAATCGTGAAGACCACCTCGTTTCTCATATCCTTTCTCTTGGTGACTTCCACATCCGAAATCGTCTCGTCTATTGTATCCGCAAATTTTTCAACCTCTGCGGGAAATGCGGCTTCGAACTGCTTTTCAGCAAGTATGGATAAAATATTTGCTTCATTACTTCCGGCAGGACCAAACGATTTTTCGATGCTTGCCTGGGGGAATCCCCGTTCATCTTCCCAGTTGCGGAGCCTGAATGTTACCTTATCACCGGGACTCGCACCATGAAGGTCTGATTCGGAAATAAAGAAATCGGTTCTTGCTGACCTGTGGTCCGGTTTGATCAGGTACGTATTTTTGGCCGGTGATTCAAGTGTACCGACAAAGAGCTGGTTTGCCCGTTTTATGATCTCCTCAATTTTTCCTTTGGGCTTGCTGCTTCTGCGCTGGTAGCCAATCAGCTTCACTTTTACAATATCTCCGTGAAGAGCAGTACCCATGTGTTCTTTTTTAATTTTAATATCCTGGTCTCTGTCCTCAACCATTACATAACCGTCGCCGCGAGCAGTGACATCGAGTTCGCCAATAGCTGTGCTCTCATCTTCAGCCGAAAGCTCATTAAATCTGACCAGGTTTCCCTGCGATACAAGAATGTGGTTCTTCTGTTTTAAACGATTCAGGGATTTTCTGAATTTCTGGTGGCTTTTTTTACTATCTACATCCAGTGCATCTTCGAGAAGCGGGATGGGTATGGACGCGTCAGGATAGGATTTTAAAATTTCTAAGATTTTATTTTCGTAAGATGAAAGTGAGTTATTTGACATATTTGTTGTTAAGAGAATAAATTTATTTATACTTAAAATTATTGAATAAAGTGGTAAGAACTAAAAATTTTTTTCAGATCACAGGTTTGAGGTATCATTATCTGAAGATGATTCATCTTCAGCGTCTTCTGACTCGGGGCCGTCTTCGTTCTCTTTAGTGGCAAAAAGTTCTCTGAAAGGTTTTGAAAAGCGCCGTGCAATCTCTTGCCATGTATTGAACTGAAATTGTGCCTCTACACCGATACCGTTCATCTCCTGGGACTGGCCGGTGCTTGTACCTCTTGTTACGGTCAGGGTTGGATCCTGGCGATGAAAAGCGGTTACCGAGAAAATCCGGTTGATCCGGTAGGTGGCTCCAAGATCACCGATATCACTCTGTGCACCAGTAATCTGGCCTTCTCTGCGCAGTACAATACGATCGTTGTACAGGCGAAGTGCCACTCCCAGGTCTACTTCATTAAATGAATTCAGGTTTACGTCTACATCAAATGTGACATCACTGCTAAGCAATGAATTTATCTGGTTCGACAGCAGGGGATTGATCACCTGGCTGCTGAGAAGAGGGTTCACCACCATAGCCGTGCCGGTGAGCTGATCTCCGAAGCCTCTGCTGCCATCGGCTTGCGACTGTGCAAGCGGTATAAAATTTCCTGTAAGCAGAATACTGGTTGCCTGGATCAGTTTGTCATCTTCATTTTGATTCAGGTTGTTAATTTGTGTAGACAGCGTTGGGTCGAGCGAGCCCTCGATGCCGGTCGGAACTCTGAAGAAAAATTCATTTTCTACCTGGCTTACGGTTCCCCTGATTCCCAGGACTAACTCAACCGGTACCCGCTGGCCGGTTCCGGATTCGGCAGCCCCCCCGCCAGAAGTTGCAAGTAGTGTGGAGATGTCGGGGCGGGCTCTGAAAATTGCATTCAGATTAAGCCTTGCATCTGTAGGCTCTCCTTCCCATAGAATTGTCCCGCCTTGTTCAAGAGCAAATCTCCTGGTAAAAATATCACCACTTACAAACTGGTAATCCCCTCCCTCGATATTAAATCTTCCAAACATACTTACAGTCTGGTCTTCAAGCAGCAGCCGGATTTGACCGGTACCGTTTGCGTTCAGTACTTCGTTTGTAACACGGTCAAAAATCAGCTGAAAGTTTACCTGGTTTTCAGCGCTGAATTGGAGATCGAGGGTGAATCTTTCAAGAAAAGTCAGGTCAGCAAGATCCTCGGCATCATCATCAACTCCATTTCCGTTTTCATCCTGTGCGGTGTCAGATCTCCAGATAGTACTAAGGTCAAATGAATCAACAAATTGTATAAAGCGCCGGTTCTCTTCCACTTCCGTCTCTTCCTCCAGCGGAATGGAGAACCTGGAATTGGGTGAAATCCGAATAGGTGTAATTGTTCGAAGAAGCGGGCTGAAGTTTGTTCCGGATAATCTCAGTTCTCCTGATCCGTAAAGGCTTGCAAAAAACGGGATATCCGGGTCGAAAGGATTGTTCATAAAATGAAGATCCTGCATCTCAAGTGACAGATCCAGGTAGGTGGTGGGCTGAAAATTATTCACATCCACAATACCATTAACAAATCCTGTGCCGCCATTTGAATCTGTCAGACGGAGTTCATTTAAAATCAATCCATCCGTACTGTTAAAATTGAGATCGCCATCCAGGGTATATTCTGTATTTACAAACACTGGTTTTGCATATACATTCCTGACATCAGCATCCAGGTTGAAAGCAATAGTATCAAGGTTACCCGAAACGGTTCCCTTACCGGTTGCACTGCCTTCCATCTCTTCAATAATGTTGGGTATAATCACTGAAAGAATCCACATATCAATTTCATTCAGATCCACATCGAAAGCGAACAGGTCCTGGACTGAATCTTGTTCATCAGGAATTTTCAGGTAGCCGTTTAACCTGATATCCTGGCCTATACTATCATTCTCCGTGTAATACCTTTCATATTTCTTTGGATTTGTAAAGATGGAAATATTGGTATCGAACTGTTCTAACTCGGGATTGAGGCGGCTTCGCAGATTTACATCACCAACTGTTCTGTTGTTAAGCATCGCCTGGTTGATACCGAGAGTGCCCTGAATGGCAGGTTTGGTAGTTAAAGACTGCGTATTAAAATTCCCGTTCATATTTCCGGAAAAGGTGACACGCCCCCCGATTAACTCTGATATTCTGCCGAGGTTCAGGTTTTGAATGTTGTAAGAGAGAGAGTCGCCGGGATCTTCACTGAGTATGCCGTCGATTTCAAGAATTTCAGCGCCGCTTCTGAACCTGAGGTTATCAAACTGAATTGCATCGCGCTCCAGAAAAGTTATCGCAGGCTTGCCGTCTGTCGTCCAATTGTACGTTTCACTTCCCATTGAAAAATTATCCAGTACCATCTCTACGCGATCGGTCTGAAGTGACAGTAATAACGTTGATTCCAGGTTTAGATCTTCTGCAATCCGGTTTGCAGACTGAGTAATCATGAGGCTGTCTTCTCTCATTGAAAGGTTTAAAAATGCCTCTGCTGATGTGATACCGTTGACGGTTAGTTTTGAGGAGTTCACCTGGAGGTCGATGGTACTGTACTCTCTGAGTGGTTCTGAATAACGAAAACTGGATGTAAAATTTGCCTGTACGGTATCTGCCGAAATAGTATTAAATGAAAAAAGCGGATCGGATGTGGTAGCTGTTAAAAGCAGTCTTTCCGGGGTTGCATTGACATTAGCATTAATTCGGGCACTGCTTTTTAAATCGGGAAAGGATTGAATATATTTTTTGAGAAGATCGATATTTTTCACTTCACCAGATAAGGTCAGATCAAGTTTGGGAGCTTCACTGTTTAAAAATGGTGATTGATAAGCAATACTGTCGACCTCAGTTTCCAGAAGTATTTCAGAACGGAGACGGCTGTTTATATAGTTATACCAATGCCGGGCCATGTTCTGAATCAGGCGCGGCTCGATGTTTCCATTAATCTGGCCATCAAAAAAACTGCTGGTGAGTCTCAGGGAGCGGGTTGAATTGAAAGGCTCATCTATATCTGCAAATAATTGATGCGGCTGAAGTGTATCACCATCAATAACTGCACGGCTTACTTCAAAACTGATTCGTCCGTAAAGATCATTAAGACTGGACGCATTAAAATCAGTTGAAAATTCCATTGAAAAATCTGTAACTGCGAATTCCGGTTTTTGCAGCAACTGCTGAAGATTGATGTTTTTTACACCGGCATCAATAACTACATCGTGAATGTCATTTTGTTTTGAATAGCTTCCGCTGACATTCAACTCCGAGTTGTTTTCCGACAGAGACAAATTATGAGTCAGTTTTCCTTCACTGTATAGTAATTGTAAATTTCCTTCCGATACAGTAATGTGATTTACAAAACTGCTGTCAATACCGATGGATGCTGAAAATTCAGCATCCGACAGATCATAGCCGGTGCCTTCGGCATTTATATTCCAGTTTAAAGCACTCTCTGATATCAGGTCCGGAAAGAGCGGGCCAAGATTTAGTGAATCTGCCATAAGCTGTAAATCGTACGCACCGGATTCTTTGAATTCGAACCTGGAAATCATCTCTAAAGAGCCATTATTTGTTTCCAGAGTCAGTTCAGGGCGAATATGATTCAATGACCCGACCACAGATCCCCTTAAAATGGACTGGTGATATGTTTCAGTGTCAAAATCATGTTTTAAATTCTCACTGATGAGGTCCAGCTCTTTTTTTCCAACGACAAGATTTTCAATCTGGGCAAGATACCTGAAATCAGGTGAGTTCAGCTTCTGAAGGATACCGGTCATTTGCACCGAACTTTCTCCGCTCACCATCAGCAGCCGGTCAACATACATAGTGTCTATCGTTCCCTCAACAACTGACTCCAGGTAGATAGAATTGCTGAAACCGGGAAATCCGGGAATCAGTTCGCGTATTTTTTGCGGATCGGCTGAAAATTCGCTCATATCGAATCTGTAATTTGCCTCCTTCAGCTTTTCATTTAAACTGTCAGAGAGAATATTAACAGGTGATATGTCAAAATCAAAGGTAGAGGTAAATTGTGCAGTTGAAATTGTAAACCGGTTTAGTTCAAAGAATTGATCATCACTGAAAACCTGCCCCGACAGTAGAAGATTTTGAATGGGTGTGCCTGCAAGCGATGCCCTGAACTGGTTGATTTCTAAAAAACGCTGTTCATCATTAAACTCTAAAAAGAATGAACTGTTGATGTTATCTGCTGTAAAGGGTGGTGTGAGATTTAAATTTTCGAAACTGTCAGGCAGATCGGCGACTTCTATAACTCCATCGGAAATAGTAATAGAAGGAGCAAATATGGCATAACTCTGAAGCCAGGGGGGAAGTTCACCGCTCTCTTCGGGCGGATCTGCCATATTTTGGCTGTCAAAGAGCTCTGATATGGTAAATCTTCCGGTTTCCGGATTTCGGATCACTTTTAAATCCGGCTCTGAAAGATCAAACCCGGAGATTGACAACTGCCTTGTTAAAAGATCCCAAGCATTTATATTGATTGATATTTTATCGAGTGTGAGAACCGTACCCGTGGTATCGTCAGGCGCAGAAAAACGGGGCTGATGAAGAGTAGCATAAAAAGGTAAAAACCCTGTAATAGATTCAATAGTGAGTGTTCCCTCAAAATTGTTGTTAAACAATTCTGTTAATTCAATCGATATTTTCTTTTTGGATACAGGTAATTGCAAAACCCCGACAACCAGTGTCAGGATAATCAACGCCGCAACAATGATGACGCCTGCAGAGTAGAGCAGAAAGCTCCAAATTTTATATAACCAGCGTAAAAAAAGCATCTGTTACTTCTGTTTCAATTTCCCGGGTTTGTTCACCGTCTGCAAGGCGTATTGCCAGGCATCCCGCAGCAAAGCATCATTGCCTGTTTCATGTATAAAAGGTTTTTGCCACTCTTTTAAAAGAACCAGGCGGTGATTTTTACCGGTTTTTTTCTTATCCATGCTCATATTTCTGATCAGCTGCTCAATGGGGAAGCTGTGAACCGACGGATCAAGATTGTATAACGGGGCAAATCTTTCCAAACGTATCTCTTCAAGCTCAGATCCGATTTTATTTGAAACATAGAGTGCTGCAAGCATGCCGGCATAGACGGCTTCACCGTGAGAGATTGTCTGATAACCGGCTTCCTTTTCCAATGCATGTGCAAATGTATGTCCAAAATTCAGGTAAGCCCTGATGCCATTTTCCAATTCGTCTTCTGCAACGATGTTTGCTTTTACCTGTACGCATTTTTCGATCAGCGGTTCAATCACCGGATGGTTGCTGTAGTCTTTATCACGATCCAGGAAAATGTCTGTATCCCTGAAAATTTCCTCATCCCGGATGGCTGCGTATTTCAGTATTTCACTCAGCCCGTTAATCCACTCATCACCCGGCAGAGTTGATAAAAAATCGGTATCTGCAATCACAGCAGATGGCTGGTAAAAAGAGCCTATAAGATTTTTACCCTTTTCATGATTAATACCTGTTTTGCCGCCGATAGAGCTGTCTACCATGGCCAGAAGGGTGGTTGGTATATGAAATAGTGGAATTCCCCGAAGGATGGATGCCGCTGCAAATCCTGCAACATCACCGGTTACACCTCCGCCAATGGCTATCAGCGGAGATGTTCGCTTTACGCCATTCTCCAGAAGGAAATCCATAATTTTTTTCCACTCCGCAAATGATTTGCTTTGTTCACCCTGCGGAAGCAGGTATTGAGAGCAGGGAATCTCCAGCTGTTTCAGACAACTTTCTATATGTTCAGCGTGAAGCTTATATACATTTTCATCAATAACCAGGAACGCCCGCCCGGCGTTTTGAATAGTCCGTTCCGTTTTTAAAAAATCTCTGAAAATGCCGCTGCCAATCTGAACCTGGTAACTCTCCGAAGCTGTTTTAACTGTTATTTTACGAATCATAAATTTTCAGTTTTTCTATAATTTTTTCAGCCGTTTCGCCGGGAGTTTCCCCGCCGGTATTCAGAGTTATATGAGCTTGTTTATAAAGCGGCATTCTTTTCTCTAATAATTCGGAGATACGCTGATCAATATTTTTTTCGCTGTGCGTAAGCATTGGCCTGTTTTCTGCAGATTGTAATCGTTCTAAAAGTACGGATTGAGGAGGATTCAAAAAAATGAGCCAGCCTGATATTTTCAGATGGTTAGTGATCTGCTGATTTTGCAGTGACCCGCCACCGAGCGATACCACCTGAATCTTATTAATTAAAGTTATTTTTCTTAATGCGCCCCATTCAGCCCGGCGGAAAAAGGCTTCACCTTTCTCTTTAAAAATTTGTTTAACCGGCATCTCCAGCTTTTCTTCAATCACATCATCCAGGTCTGTAAAATCAGTATCCAGCTTCCGGGCCAGAATCCTGCCGGCAGCTGATTTCCCCGAGCCCATCATACCGCAAAGGTAGACAGGTTTTTTAAGTATAAATTCCGTCATTGAACATCTTTTTTTGGTTGAATCATTTCAACATTTTCTTTTTGAATCGTAACCGAGCCCGCAGGAGCTCCTTTAGGTTTATTGACATACTTTCTTTTCGTGTAGACGACCGGTGCAAGGCCGGAACCCCTGGCTTTAGAATGCCATGCTGCGAGTGATGCAGCTTTTAAAATAGTTGATTTCTGAGGCATATTCTTGTTGTTTTCCATTCTTATCACAACATGAGAACCGCCCACACCGCGTGCATGAAGCCAAATGTCCTCTTTATGAGCCATAGAAGTGAGTTTATCATTGCTGCGTGCATTTTTGCCAACCCATACTTCATAACCGTCGATCACAGTTCTGCGAAAAGGAGGCTGCTCACGGACCTGGTTCTGAGAAAAAAGATGAAGGCTTTGAAGCTGATCGCGGTGCTCTTTTTCCCACTCTTCAAGTTCATAAAGTTTGTCAACAGATTGCAGTGATTTCCTCAGGTACTTCAGCTCCTCAAGCTCTTTTTTAATCTGTTTCTCTCTTCTTTTTGACTCTTCCACACGTTTCTTTGCTTTGGATGCTTTTTCATAATAAATACGTGCATTTTCGGCAATTGAGAGTTCCGGCTTCAGAGAGATCTTTTTTGGTTTGTTGTTATAGAAGTCATTAACTGTAATTGTATCGCTGTAGGTACCATTTTCCAGGTGTGCATTGGCCATCAGTATATGGCCTGTTTTTTCGTATTCATCTGCACGTTCGAGTGCTTTATCTGCACCTTCCAGCTGCTGCACTGTTTTTTCGTGCTGGCTGATTCGTTTTTCGATCAGCGGCTCAATGGTTTGCATCCTGGCCGATAAACGCCGCTCATGTGATGTGCGATAATAAACATACTGAACGGCATCATTGATATTATCAAATACTTTTTTTTCGGGAACCGGGAGCAGGTCGGCAGGAATCAGGCATAAATTACCACTTTCAATCACCCTGAATTCCGCTCTTTTTTTCATCGCACCGGTCAGTGTGGTAACTACCGATTTAATTTTTTCAGTATCGGCGGTATCAAGCTTATAATATTTTTCAACAGGTTTGATCAGGTGCCTGGGAAAAGCGGGGTCTGTTTTGATTATAGCCTGTTTTACACTTTTGTAACTCTGCACAGATTTGGGAGGTTGCGGCGGTCTTGGTTCAGGTGCCGGCTCACCAATCATTTCGTCGGGGTTTTTAAAAGAGTCCTGGATTACTCCCTCTTTTACATGATAGAGGTTTGGTTTATTTCCAAAAAGCTGAAACAGCAGGCTGCTGTCATCTTCAAAATGTATCCTGATATAACGATCATGTTGCGGCATGGTCACATTTGTAACGTTAAAATCATATAACGATTCAAAAAATGTAACTACGTTGCTTCTCTTAGGAGATTTGTATTGGTTGGTAAAAAGGGCTGTTTCCTGTGCATTAGCACTGAAAATCAGCCTGAAGGTTTCCCGGCCATTATCAAAATAACCTTCCCACACATTACGGTGAGGTGAGTAGGATGAGACAAATTTAGCGGAAGAAAATTTGTTTTTTAAATGCCTGGTTATATATATTAGTGTGTAAAAGTTGTTCATATATATCTATTCAAGTAGAAGCGTAAAAATAGTAAACTTTTAGAGATCTGAGTTAAGATTTATGCAATATCCGATTTTTCAATCAGTAACTAACAAAATAAACGGCTCCCTTAAGAAGAAAAATATAAATGTAAGTAAATTTAAGACCTGGGAAGAGACGAAAATCAATGCAACCGGCCTGGAAGTAATGATTGATCTCGACGGAAGTTCTCATTACCTGGACTCACTTTCACTAAACATGGATTGGGATAAATTCAGAGAAGCAGAACTGGCTTCCCGTTTAATTGGTACCGACGGGCATCCGCTTTTGAAACTGAAGAAAAAGATGGATGGAATGCGAATCCAGCCTATGATCGATATTGAGGTAACCTGGTACTTCAACATCAATAAATCCCAGCCCGATGGTATCCATGACGATGCCAATTACAGGATTGAAGCTGCAAGTGAATGGATGGATAAACTAAGCAAGAGAGTAAACGAGCTGCTCACCAGCGATGAGATCATAACCCGGTGGCACATAGAGGTGGACGGGGATGAAAAAGGCCGTTACCTGACTGCTATAAATCTCATATCCTATTTTCAATATTCTCTTGAAGACCTCAACAGTCTGAATGAGGTACATGAATTTGTGGAAAGGAAGTTGATGCATCTGCTCTATATTGCAAACAGGATTATTCGTATTGCAGATGATATAATCGTAATTCAGGCTGCCTGATACAAAAAAAGGACACATTTGAAATGTGTCCTTTTTGAGAAAGCGATAAAAACCAAATTACTTTTTCTTCTTATGCCTGTTCTTTCTAAGTCGCTTTTTCCGTTTGTGTTTTGCTATTTTTGATCGCTTTCTTTTCTTTCCGCTTGGCATAAATAATCACCCGTATTGGTTATATAAAATTCTGATTTCTATTTATTGATTGTATAGTGTAAAAGGATATGGGGTTAATCCCGGTTTTTTCATCAAGAATTATAAAATACAAAAAGTTTTTGAGATTTATCAACTACTCAATTTTCAAAATCAATACTATTCAAAGCGTATCGGTTTTTGCAGAAAATATACAAAATTGCTTTCCAAGACCTGCTTCTTATAGCTTCTTTGATTAAATCCCGACGATTTTTCTCGCTGAGTCTCGCAGATAAATTCGCAGTGTTGCGCTGATATACTGTAGAAATCTGCGTAAAACCCGACGCTCATTTTATTCCAGCGAAGCGAAAATCTGCGAGAAACAATTACGGTGTACATTTCAATAAAGTTTTGGACAGGTATGATTTTGCTATTTTAAACGAACCGGCGTCATAACCCTCCGCTTGCAAACTGCATCAGGTAGGTACATAGCATTGCGGCATAGGTACCCAGTGCATATCCAAATACGGCAAGCAGTACGCCAACCGGAGCGAGTGCCGGGTGAAACGCTGATGCAACAATAGGAGCGGAAGCTGCCCCGCCTATATTGGCCTGCGAGCCTACAGCAGTAAAAAAGAACGGGGCTTTGATGAAGTAACCCACCGTTAGCAGGATGGTTACATGAATCAGGATCCAGATAATCCCGATTACAAAAAAGCCCGGACTGTCAAATATGGCAAGAACATTCATCTGCATCCCGATGGTCATGACAAGAACATAGAGAAACAGAGACCCGATTTTTGAAGCTCCTGCACCTTCAAGCTTGCTGTATTTTGTAAATGAGAGAATCAATCCCCCCGTTGTAGCAATAACGATGATCCAGAAAAACGTGGAGTTCAGACTAAGATCACTTAGTGATGGTGCATTGTTTTCAATCCAGGGAGCGATAAAATCAGCTCCGAGGTGACCAGCTCCGGTAACCACAAAAGCAACAGCTACAATTTTTGTTATGTCGGTCAGGGTCGGGATTTTGGCAATGCTGTCGCGGTAGGACTCAATGTTATCCCTGAGTTCATTAATGGCAGATGAGTCTGCTTTAAACCACCTGTCAATTTTGTCAGACATACCGGCTCCGTACAGCAGGAAAGCGAGCCAGAGGTTTGCTACCAGAATATCAACGGTTACCATAGCAGAAAAGAGATCTGCACTCGGTTCAAAAATTTCGAACATAGCGGTTTGATTGGCACCGCCACCGATCCAGCTTCCGGCTACGGTAGAAAGCCCTCTCCAGATTGCATCCGGTCCGGCACCTCCAACAACCTCCGGGGAAACAGCTGATACAATGAGTATGGCAATTGGTCCGCCTATAACAATTCCAAATGTTGCGGCAAGGAACATGATCACGGCTTTAGGGCCGAGATTTATGATTCCTTTGATATCAATACTCAGAGTGAGAAGTACAAGACTGGCCGGCAGCAGGTAACGCGATGCAACAAAGTAGAGGTTTGAAACTTCACCGGATATGATGCCAAGTGAATTGTAAATAGAAGGAATAAAATAGCAGAGAAGCAGAGAAGGAATAAACGTGTAAAACTTTTCCCAAAAAGGATGTTTACTATTGGCAGTTACAAAAATAGCTGCAAGGGTTGCAAGCAGTAGCCCGAGAACAACAGCATCATTAACGATTAGTGGTGTGGATGAATCCATTGAGCAGTTAGCTATTTGATTTAAAATTCAGGTTGTATTTATTGAAAGAAGAGACCAAATGCAACAACCAATTTTACCGGAGCATTTGAAATAGAGAACTGCATTTAAAATAAAAATCTGAATTTCACAATAAATTGGATCTTATTCTGAATCAGATAACATATTTCTTATATTTAATCCTGATTTATTCACAGTAATTCCACAATATTTTCCCGGAATAGTACTGGAGTAAAGTGAAGACCATTCAATACTCAGAATTTCATAAATATTACGAATGCCGGATTTGATAAAAGTAGCAAAGTTTGGTGGAACGAGCATGGCCGATCGCGATGCAATGCAGAGGTGCGCGTCGATAATCGGAAAAGATCCTGATAAAAAAATTATTGTTGTAAGCGCCACAGCAGGAACTACAAACCTGTTAACCGGGATCATGAAAACCGGTAAACCGGAAGAGCGGGATCTGTTTCTGACACAGATCATTGATAAGCACGATTCAATTCTGAAAAAGGTAAACGATTCGCCGGCACTGAATTCAAAAGTAGCGGATCTTTACGATGAATTAAAAGACCTCTCAGCGACGCCGGACTATCTCTCCCCGAAACAGAAAGATCAGCTTTTATCGATAGGTGAGAGGCTCTCTTCAGCCATCTTTACAGAGGTGCTGAATGAAGAAGGAATTTCTGCCGGGTGGTTTGATGCCCGGAAAATTGTTAAAACGGATAGCCAGTATAACCAGGCAGAACCGGATATAGAAGCCATCCGCAGGGCTTGTGAAGAGAATCTCAATTTTGTAATGAAGGAAAAAAGAATCGTAACACAGGGATTCATCGGTTCAGATCCGGATGGAATAACCACCACTCTCGGAAGGGGAGGAAGCGATTATTCTGCAGCGCTGATTGCCGAAGGAATTCACGCAGATGTACTTGAGATCTGGACGGACGTTACCGCTGTTTACACCACAGATCCGAGAATTGTGGCTGATGCCAGGCCAATTACCGAAATCAGTTTCAGTGAAGCAGCAGAGCTTTCCGTATTCGGGGCAAAAGTACTGCATCCCGCTACTCTGAAGCCGGCGATACGGGAAAATATAAAAGTTTATGTGGGATCAAGCATTCAGCCCTCGCAGCCCGGAACCTGGATTGTGAAGAATACCAAAGAGAAACCGGCTATACGCGCGATCAGTGTCAGAAGAAACCAGACACTTTTAACCGTGCACAGTCTCGACATGCTTCATCGTCACGGTTTCCTGGCCCAGCTGTTCCGCGTACTGGCTACTTATAAAATCAGTGTTGACCTGGTTACCACGAGTGAGGTGAGCGTTTCCCTGACACTCGACACCGACATTATGGCCCCGGGAAGCAACCATCTGAGCGACAGGATCATTGATGAACTTTCGGAATTTTCTGAAGTCAAAATCGAGCGGGATTTGTCTCTCATTGCCTTGGTCGGAAATAACCTCCATACAACATCAGGCCTGAGCGGCCCTGTTTTTAGTGCTCTCGAGGATGTCAACATTCGCCTCATTTGTCATGGCGCCAGCCAGCACAATCTCTGCTTTTTGGTGGATGAAAACAGGGCGCAGGAAGTGGTTTCGGTTCTGCATAAAAATTTTATAGAAAATACCTCAGAAAATTTAAACGCATCATGAAGATAGCAGTTATCGGGAGCGGCAAAACCGGCGGCAAAGTTGCAGAAATTCTTGAAGAGGATGCGATTGTTTTTAATACATCTAACCCGGTTACCGCAGAAAAACTGAAAGAATGTGATGCTGCCATCATTTTTGTGCCGGGCGATGCCGCGGATTCTGTTATTGATGATGTTCTTGAAAGCAGAATACCGGCAGTTTGGGGAACAACCGGCTATGAATGGCCGGATGACCTGGATCAAAAATTAAAAGATAAAGAAGCAACATGGATTATCGGCTCCAATTTCAGCCTGGGTATGAACCTGATCCGAAAAGCTATTCAGCTGCTCTCTGATGAGTCAGAAAAATTAAAAGATCCGGGCTTTCACATTCATGAAGTTCATCATACACACAAAAAAGATTCACCGAGCGGCACAGCGCTTACCTGGAAAGAGTGGCTTGGCAGGGATGCGAAAATAACCTCTGAAAGAAAAGGAGATATTAAAGGTATTCACACACTTGAAATCCGCACTGAGAATGAATTGATTCAGCTTAAACACAAAGCCCTGGACAGGGCACTCTTTGCAGAGGGAGCCATTTGGAGCGCCAAACATTTGCTTTCTGACAATCCCTCTGAACCGGGACTCTACTCATTTTCTGAAATTTTCGATAAACAGTGAAACATAAAAGCAGTATCATAAAAAAATGCAGAACATAAAACTCTGGACGGCTCTTGTAACTCCGATGAAAAAGGATGGCTCCATCGATTTTGATGACCTCGATTTTCTTGCAGAGAAACAGGAGGAGGCCGGAAACGGAATCTTATTAATCGGAAGTACCGGGGAGGGTCTGGCTCTTGATCATAAAGAGAAGCTCTCTGTGATTCGGCATCTGTCCGAAAAGAAACCGGATGTTCCCGTGATGGCAGGGGTCGGCGGGTTTAATCTCAGGAACCAGACGGAGTGGATAAAGGCCTGTAACGATTTAAATATTGATTCCTTTTTACTAGTAACACCGTTGTATGCAAAACCCGGAATCAAAGGACAGATTGAATGGTTCAGGGCATTGATGGATTCAGCTGAAAAGCCGTGCATGCTCTACAATATACCATCCAGAACCGGTTCTTTTCTTCATACCGGGGTTCTGAAGGGCGTGATGGATCACGAAAAATTCTGGGCAGTTAAAGAAGCCAGCGGCAGCATCACGGATTATGAAAAGTTCAGGACTGAGTGTCCCGATGTACCGTTATTCAGCGGTGATGACGGTCTTCTGCCTTATTTCTCAGTTGCAGGATGCCATGGACTTGTTTCCGTTTCTGCAAATGTTTGGCCTGCGGCTACAAAACTCTATACTGAGATGTGTCTGCAGAAAAAGACCGGCACAATATTTCCGGTCTGGCAGAGAGCAATAAAAGCTATGTTCTCATCACCGAATCCCATTCCGGCCAAGGTACTGCTTGCGCATAAGAAATGGATTAAAACTGATGTTCTTCGGGCACCACTTGTGGCAGCTGAAGTGAGTAACATTGAACTGCTGCTGCATGCCGACAGAGAAATATCAGAATGGTACAAGGAAAACAGGTAACTAAACAGAAAAAATTGTATTAATGGATTGGAAAAACATACTTGATCAACTTGAAAGCGGAAAAATCAGAGCAGCAGAACCTGACGGTGAGAGCTGGAGCGCAAACGTAAGTGTAAAGGAAGGAATACTGGCAGCATTTAAAGCCGGTGAAAATGTCTCTTATGATGGTATTTACAGTGGATTTGTTGACAAGCACAATTTACCCCCGCGGCAATATCAGCCGGGAGACGGAGTTAGAATGGTACCGGGCGGTTCGTCCGTTAGACGCGGTTCGTACGTTGCTCCGGGTGTGATCATCATGCCGCCTGCTTATATCAACATCGGTGCATATGTGGACGAAGGAACCATGATCGACAGCCACGCACTGGTTGGTTCTTGTGCGCAGATTGGAAAAAATGTACATTTATCTGCAGGGGTTCAGATTGGCGGGGTTCTTGAACCTGTTGGATTGAGTCCGGTTGTTATTGAAGATGATTGCTTTGTGGGAGCCGGCGCCGTTATAGTTGAAGGTATCCTTGTTAAAAAGCAGGCCGTGATTGCACCGGGTGTAGTCCTTTCAAAATCGGTTCCTGTATATGATTGTGTACACAAACGAAAACTGGACAAAGGAGCTGCCATTCCTGAAAGAGCAATTGTAGTGCCGGGCACCAGGCCTGTCGGTTCAGAATGGGCTGCGGAGATGGGACTGTCGGCAGCGTGCCCGATAATTATAAAATACAGGGATGAAGGAAGTGATGCTTCCCTCGAGCTGGAAGAAATTTTAAGATAAAGTGTAAGGATTTATATTTTTTTTGTTCTTACATACAACACTGTTAACATAAACTAAAGTCAGAGTTATGAGTTCACTAAATAAAGCAATGATAATCGGCAGATTAGGAGCCGACCCGGAAGTACGATATACACAATCGAATACTGCTGTAGCCAATATGAGCGTGGCCACAACTGAGCGTTTTAAAGACAGAAACGGTGAGTTGCAGGAGAGAACAGAATGGCACAGGGTGGTAGCGTGGGGCAGAACCGCAGAAGTTTGCCAGCAATATCTCAAAAAGGGATCACTTGTCTATTTTGAAGGACCTATTCAAACCAGTGAATGGGAAGATAAAAACGGACAAAAACGGTACACAACCGAGATAAAGGCACTTACAATGCAAATGCTCGATTCAAGAGGCGGAGGCCCGTCTGAAGAGAGCAGTCAGAAACAGAATATGGCCAGTACGGTTGAAATTGATGAATCTTTTGATGATATGGAAGATGATCTTCCGTTTTAGAAAGTAATTATCATCAATTGTTTAATTTCTTATATTTTACGGTGGCAATCATATAAATTTGATTGTCACCTTTTTTTATACATATTTCATATCAGGAATATTATTCTAACAAATAATTAATAGTTGGATACATTAGATCAACCGCCGGATCAACCACTTTTCACTCTTTTTCGTGTTTTTATCACAGCAGCAAACCAGGCTGAGATACTTGATCCTCTGACAATTTCAATTGAGGCAATTGTACTGGTGATCGGTCTCATTTTCAGTGCAATCTATTCAGGATCTGAAGTGGCTTTTTTCTCTATGGTCAACCAGATGGATAAACTCAACAGGGACCAGACACCCGGAGGCCCTGATGCCAGGATTATCAGGATGCTGGAAAAACCACGCCGGTTGTTAGCTACAATTCTGATCGGAAATACCTTTGCAAATGTAGTAAGTTCAGTTCTCGCAGCTGTTATTACCGGACAGATCGTTGCAGCTTATGGATTTTCAGAATTCGTGGTCTACACGATTGAAATTATCGTACTCACCTTCATGATTTTGATTTTGAGTGAAATCACACCGAAAGTAATCGCTATCAATAATCCGCTGAAATCATCCCGGAAGCTGTCCGGTTTTATCTATATCCATTTTGTGTTATTCACACCTGTCAGCAAATTAATTGCAGAAAGTACTATGGGCCTTGAAAAATGGCTGCCAAAACAGACCAGCCGTATGACCGCACAGGATATTAAAACCATTGCGGAAGTTAGCGAAAGTGAAGGTTCAATCCGGGGTGACGAAAGAGAAATTATTGAAAATGTGATTGAATTCGGCAATATAACCGTACGGGAAATTATGACTTCAAGAGTGAATATCGTTGCAGTTTCGGTTGACTCAACACTTGAAGAGGTTATTACACAGATCCGGCAAAAACAGTTATCGAGAATGCCGCTTTTTGAAAACGATCTCGATGATATTAAAGGAGTGATTTTTGCAAAAGATGTATTGCCGTATATCAACTCAGATCTTGAACGGTCTGCCGTTAACTGGCAGACTATTGCACGAAAGGCGCTGTTTATACCTTCCACAAAAAAACTGGATGATCTGCTGAGGGATTTTCAGCACGAAAAAACCCACATCGCAATAGTTGTGGATGAATATGGCGGCACAGAGGGCCTGGTTACCCTTGATGACCTGCTGGAAGAGATTGTGGGTGATATAAGTGATGAGTATGATGAGACAGAAGAGAAACTGTTTACCCGTTTTAAAAGCGGCGTTTATATTTTTGATGCAAAAATTGACCTTGACGATTTGGATGATATACTGGGCACTGAACTATCGTCTCCGGAAGATGAGTTTGAGACTCTTGGCGGACTCGTTTATCATCTCACGGAGCGTTTACCGAATGTAGGAGAGAGGCTTACTTACAAAGGACTGGAACTAACGGTTCACAATGTGGAAAATAACAGGGTAAAAAAATTACGGGTTCAGAAAACGAAACCTTCCGAAAAGGTGGGTGAAAAAAGAGAAGGGTCTGAGTAAAATGACAATAAACCAGGCGGAGAGTAAGGAAAAAGCAGAGATTATGACCAATGTTGATCTCTCAGAAGAAAACTCACTCGGAGTTCGGTCGGTTGCAGACCGGTATACAAAGATCGATAATCTCTCGCAGATTGAATGGCTGTATAAAAAGGGTGAATTGCGAGAGCCTGATATTTTTGTGTTGGGCGGCGGAAGCAATGTACTATTTGCAGAAAGGGTAAAGCGGCTGTTGCTGAAGATTGAGATAAAAGGAATTGAAATTACCGGTGAGACACACAGTCATGTACTTATTCGTGCAGGTGCGGGTGAAAACTGGCATAAGCTGGTGTCGTGGTGTGTGAAACACGATTTTGGCGGGATTGAAAACCTTGCATTGATACCCGGCACAACAGGCGCAGCTCCTGTACAGAATATCGGGGCCTATGGCGTTGAGCTCGAACAGGTGTTTCACTCATTGGAAGCTTTCGACATGAAAACAGGTAACCTGGTAACTTTTGAAAAAAAAGATTGTGAATTTGCATACAGGGACAGCGTTTTTAAAGGAAGATATAAAAACAGGTTTATCATCACCCGTCTGAACCTGAAACTGACAAAGAGAGATCATTCTGTAGAATACAGCTATCGCTCACTTCAGGAACGCCTGGATGCCAAAAAGATCAGAAATCCCGGCATTCCGGATATTTATGAGACGGTGATTGAAATCCGCAAGTCAAAACTTCCGGACCCGTCTGATATCGGCAATGCAGGCAGCTTTTTCAAGAATCCTGTAATTTCAGATAGAAAGTTTTCGGAACTGAAAAGAGAATATCAGGACATTCCATCATACCAGGCAGATGAAAACCGGGTTAAGATACCTGCAGGATGGCTGATAGAAAAAGCGGGATGGAAAGGCAGGAGAATTGGTAATGTGGGAACCTATGAAAATCAAGCCCTGGTTATTGTGAACCACGGAGGTGCCGCTGCATCAGAAATTTATGAGTACGCATTGAATATTTTGAAATCCGTAAAGGAGCTGTTTGGAATTGAGCTTGTACCTGAAGTAAATCTGATCGGGGAGTTCTAACAGAATAGTAAATAATGGAGAGAACATATCAATTTATTCAGTTGCATATCGTAAATTATAAGACCCGAATTCAATCCGGGTACTGATCTTATGAACCCCGTATGATCTTATCGATGATTAAATTGAAGAAATTTATATGAACTCTAAATCGTTATTATAATTGGTGAAAATCATAAAAATGATAAAGAACAATTCAACAGTTTATATTCATTTATAGTAAAACCATACATTCTGTCAGATATGAGAAAACCATCATTCAACATTATTAAATCAAGATATCTCTTAACTCTTTTAATTCCCCTCTTTTTTATCACCTCGTGTGTGGTTCAAAAAAATCCCGTATCCGGTAATAAAAGAGCATTGGCTTATTCCTGGGAGAGAGAAGTAGAAATTGGAAACCAGGCAGATGATGAAATTGTTGCACAATTCGGTCTTTATGAAGATGAAGAGATTCAGAATTATATTGACCAGATTGGCCAGGAAATGCTTGAAGTAAGCCATATGAGGCGTGAGGATACAGATCCCAAGTTTAAAAATACACCATTTACATTCCGTGTTTTGAACAGTCCGGTGGTTAATGCGTTTGCACTGCCGGGCGGGTATGTCTATGTGACAAGAGGACTTATGACTCATCTTAACAATGAAGCACAACTCGCTGTAGTTGTAGGACACGAGATCGGCCATGTGGCTGCAAGGCATTCTTCACAAAGAGCACTTTCACAGACAATCAGTCAGATCGCAGTGGTGGGTGGTTCCATACTCGGCCAGGAACTGCTTGGTTTGCCTGGCAGGAGCCTGATGAATTTGAGCAGCCAGGCTGCCCAGTTAATACTTTTAAGTTACAGCAGGGACCACGAACGTGAATCAGATCAGCTTGGCGTTGAATATTCCGCGAGGCAGGGATATGAGGCTGCAGAAGGAGCCGAGTTTTTTACCAGTCTCAAACGTATCTCAGAAAAAAGCGGACAATCAATTCCAACTCACCTTTCCACTCACCCTGATCCCGGTGAACGGGAAAAGAGCATACCCCGAATGGCAGAAGAGTGGGAAGAGAAAGGTTTTGAGCAGTCGATTGAGAACAAAGACAAATATATGAGCCTGATTGAGGGAATGGTTTTCGGGGAAAATCCGAGAGAGGGTTTTGTTGAGGATGAGGCTTTTGTACATCCGGATCTTGAATTCAGATTTCCCGTGCCGGGAGGCTGGGAATTATTTAATCAGCCTACACAGGTTGCGATGGTCAGCCCTTCGGAAGATGCTGTAATTATTATGAGAATTGATTCGGAATCGACAAGTGCCGCTGCTTCTGTGAGGAGCTTCCTGGGGCAGGAGGGGATCACTCTTGTTGATGAGGGCGAAGCGCTTAGCAGCGGCGAATGGCCTGCCTATGAAGCTGAAGCCACTGCAACATCGAATGGAAATGAGCTTGGCCTGTATGTGTATGCGGTTGAGTTCCAGGAGAATATCTACCGGTTTATTAATTACTCTGCAATGTCAGCCTTTGATAATTACCTGAGTACCTTTCAAAGGACAACCGGGCGGTTCGACAGGTTAACCGATGAACGGATTTTGAATATCAACCCCGTTCGAATTGAAGTTGTGGAAGCCGACCGCCGGGCACCTTTCCGCGAGTTTCTTCCCGACCCGATCCCCATGGATCATCAGCCACTCGATCTTGCCATCCTGAACCAGGTTGATCTTGATGAAATGATTGAACCCGGCCAAAAACTTAAACTGCCGGTACAGTAGCAGAAGCTGGACACTCTCAAGAACTTGTATTTTAGATATAATACCCTATCTTATTACAGGCAAAGTATTTAAAGAGATAGAAGTAAAATTAAAATATAAAAAACAGGGATTGGGTATAATCTTTTCCAAAATGATTAGGAGCCATTCTGTCACATCAAAGTTTTGCCAGTTTCTTTTTTAGAATAGCCCTGTAGTTACCAATGCTCTGTGGAACCATCCACGGCATGATTCAACAGCTTATTGTTCAATAAATAATCCCAAATTACATCCTAATATTATGCAACTATATGTAGAATTGTGGAACGCAAAACAACCATGGCTTGATCTTTCACCGGAAGAACGACAGACCTACTTTGATATGGTTGGAGAAGAAATCGGGAAGCTGACCGACGCTGGGATCGATCTCGTCGTTTTTCTATCAATGATGAAAACACTTCTAATCGTAGCAACCACCGCTATCTTGCCGTTTGGAAAATGCCGACAACTGACCACGTAAAGATGCTGGAAGACAGCGTATCCCAGGCCGGATGGTATAAGTACTTTGATCAGGTTAACGCAGGGGGTGAATTAATACCGCCTCCGGCAGCCCTAGATGATATGATCAATATGAAATAATTGCTTTCCCAATAATTAAATGGCAGAAATTATTTAATTCTTCGCATATAAATATGGAAGATTAGGGTTTAGATGCTTACCACAGTTTGTGCCTAAAGCATCTCTAAAATACAGGTTACAATTTTTTTGATTTTTAAAATCCTCTCAGATTGAAGTTTTAAAATTTCATGTAAAAATTTTACATACCAATTAAAACTAATAAAAGAACTGGTTATGAAACATTTAGTAAACACACTCGCAATTATAGCTTTATTAGCCGGATTAATAGTTGAGCAGTGCAATGCCCAGTCGCAGCAAGCTTCTGAAGATGGCCATTCAGGTTCTTTCATCACCATAGTAGCTGAAGATTACGCCTTCCAGGCACCGGATCAGATTCTTTCGGGCTGGACCACCTTTCAGTATGAAAATCAAGGAAATGAAGCACATTTTCTGTTTTTGACTAAGATGCCGGAAGGTGTAACTTTTGATGAATATGCCGGTGATGCACTTGTGCCATTTAACGCAGTTTGGTATGCTTTAAGGGATGAAGGAATAAACACTGAGGAAGTTATGGAGAGGCTGGGAGCACAAATGCCCGACTGGTTCTGGACCCTCGAGTTTACAGGAGGGGCCGGTATTATATCTCCCGGCATTACCACTGATGTGACCCTGAACCTGGAGCCCGGCACATACGCCCTGGAGTGTTATATGAAAACCGAAGATGGAGAATTACACTCCATGGAAGGAATGCTGCGAGAGCTTACCGTAACCGATACACCATCAGAGGCAGCTGCGCCGGAGGCCGACATTGCCATCACGCTTTCAAATTTTGAAATGGCTATAGATGGCAATCTCTCTCCCGGCAATCATACAGTCTCCGTTCATGTGGCAGAGAACCCGGAAGAAGGATACGGCCATAACGTACATGTTACCCGCCTTGCAGATGACACAAACACACAGGAAATAGCTGAATGGATGGACTGGTTTGATGTTAATGGCCTGCAAAACCCGAGTCCGGCCATGTTCACCGGAGGTATGCAACTGCTTCCTGAAGGTGGTACCGGCTACTTTAGTCTGGATCTGGAACCCGGCCGATATCTTTTCTATTCCGAATACACTGGTCATTTAGGAGTATTTCAGGAAATTACGGTAGAATAGTCGTTAAAGCTCATTACTGTGGAGCAAAACCACCAGTAGTTTCACAGTAAAAATCAAAATAAACTAACAGACTATGAAAAATATATTTTCATTAATTCTTTTGTCAGTGGCTTTAATTGGTCTTATTTATTCACCGGTACTGGCTCAAGATTCCGGTAATGATGATCACATGGTCAATATTATCGCAGAAGATTATTCATTTGAGGCGCCCGATGAAATTCCCTCCGGTTGGTCGAACGTTCAGTTCAGCAATATGGGTCAGGAACCTCATCTGCTTCTATTCAGTCGGTTGCCCGAAGGCAAAACTGTGGATGACTACCTGTCCGAAGCCGGGGTGCCATTCAACGAAGTATGGTATCAACTCAGGAATGGTGAAATAACAGCCCAGCAGTTTGGTGAATCATTGGGCAGAGAGATGCCCGCCTGGTTTTTTGATGTTCAATTCTTGGGCGGCATAGGACTTGTAATGCCGGATAGCACAGCAGAAGCCACCGTTAATTTACCTCCGGGAAGCTATGCAATAGAATGTTATGCGAGGACAGAAGATGGTGAGATTCATTTTATGGAAGGGATGGCTCGTCCACTTAAGGTGACAGAGGAGAATTCAGGTATGCAGCCACCTAAAGAAGATTTGCTGGTTACAATTACAAGCAACCATATGAATATTGAAGGCGATTTTACCTCTGGTAAACAGACCATAAAAGTGCTTTTAGAAGAAGAACCGCCGCCACAGGCCTTTGGTCAAAATGTACATGTGGTGCATTTAGAACCGGAAGCGGATTTAGAAGAAGTCGTGCAATGGTTCAATTATTATACTCCAACTGGCCTTCGTTCACCCTCCCCGGATCAAGCTACATTTATTGGAGGGATGCATATGCTTCCTGTGAATCGTGCCGGGTTTTTTAGGGTAGATCTTCAACCTGGCCGCTATCTTTTTGTGTCCGGCCCAACCGCCCATTTAGGTGTTTTAAAAGAGATTATCATCGAATAATTATATAACAGGAACCGTACTGATATGTTTAAAAAACTACTTTTTGTTATTATTCTGACAATCGGCTGTTTTGCTGCATCATTTGCACAGAATTCCGTAGCGGGTCATTCGTTGATGGAAAATCTTTCATCAGAGCCAGGAATCGTAGAGGTGGAAATTACGGCTTCACCCGAGCGTCTTTCCCTCCTGCCGGATACCGAAACGGATGTTTACGCCTACAATGGACAGATTCCGGGTCCTTTACTCGAAATCTCCGAAGGCGACAGCGTAATTATCCACTTCCGGAATGATTTGAATGAAGAGACCACCATTCACTGGCACGGCATGCATCTGCCATTCGTTTCCGACGGCAGTCCATTTCATCCCGTTCAACCCGGCGATTCATATACCTACCGATTCAGGGTTCATCCGGGTACCGCCGGAACCTACTGGTATCATCCGCATCCGCACCATCGAACGGCTTGGCAAGTGGGAATGGGATTGTATGGCGGAATCATTGTCCGCGACCCTAATAATCCTCTTCCGGACGAGCTGGAGGATAAGCTGCTGATACTATCCGATAACCGTTTTGATGAAGAAGGGAATATCGATTTTGCCGAGAAAGGAACCCGGCAGTTTAAAGTGGATAAAATGAACGGACGGGAAGGGGATGTGCTGTTTGTCAATGACGAAATTATGCCCGATTTGTCGATTCGCAGCGGAGACGTTCAGCGCTGGCGGATTGTCAACGCTTCGGGTGCCCGAATTTATCGGCTTGGGCTTGAAGGACACACATTTATACATATCGGAAGTGATGGCGGACTTTTCGAGTACCCCGAGGAAACCGATGAAATTGTACTGGCCAATGGAGATCGGGCTGAGGTTCTGGTACATGGCACAGCTGAGCCAGGAAGTAAAGTTACCCTGCAGGCCCTTCCTTATAACCGTTACATGGCCCAGTGGCGTCCGGCAGACTGGGAACTAACACGGGATCTCTTAACGCTGACCTACACCGATGAACCATCTATGGAGTCTCCTGAGATTCCGGAAACATTGCGTCCAATCCCAAAACTGAATCCTGATGAGGTGACGGCTACCCGGGTGATGCGCATGAGCAATGGGAAAATCAACAGCAAAACCATGGATATGGCCCGGGTCGATGAAATCGCGGAACTGGGTGCTACCGAAATATGGGAGATCAGAAATCTTGTAGGGATGGATCACCCTTTCCACCTGCACGGCTTTCAGTTCCAGGTGTTTGAACGTAACGGAGAACCGGTATCCCAGACAAAATGGGAGGACACGGTGAATGTGCCGGGGTTTGAAGATGCCCGCTTTATCGTTCGATATGACAATTATCCAGGTAAATGGATGTTTCACTGCCATATACTGGACCATGAAGACCAAGGGATGATGGGAGTTCTGCAGGTTGAGTAATATTGTCAAATATGAGATAGAAATTTCTGATTGTTCTGTTCATCGGCTTTTCTCAACCTACTAATACGGTGGACAAAAGCGCTGGTTAAAATAATTACATATCAAATAATTCACAATTCACAATTCACAATTCACAATTCACAACTTTAATTTTGATCTGATTATTACGAATCCTATTTTTAATCGCTCTTTGGAATAGTTACTACTTGGTTCCTTCGTATTCTGTGATATCTGCACGGAGACGAAGGATGAAAAGGGAATCCCGTGAAAAACGGGAGCTGTACCCGCAACTGTAAATTCGCCCACAATTTATTTGTGTAAAGCCGCATTCAAATCTTGCCACTGTTCCGATTGCTATCGGGACGGGAAGGTCGATGCTGCTCAGAATAAGCCAGGAGACCTGCCATCAAACTCTATTTCACTGGAAGCTTTCGGGAGTTAAAGTTTCTGTGCCATGAATTTCTCTTATATATCCAAACTATTACTTTTATTTATATGCAGTTCCCTGTGCCTGTGGGAAATACCTGTGGCTCAGTCTGCCGCTCAGCCCGCAGATTCACTGAAGCTGGAGGAGATCACCGTAAAGGCAAGCCGTTTGTCGGCCGATCGCCGTTTTCAGCCGGTTCAGATCTCTGTAATCGATTCATTTGAAATCAGCCGGTTTGCAGGCAGCTCTGTGGCTGATATACTGGAGACCCGTTCACAACTCTTTATCAGAAACAACGGGCCTGGCGGACTGTCAACCGTTTCGATGCGTGGACTTTCTGCACGGCAGACACAGATACTCTGGAACGGCTTCAATCTGAATCATCCCATGCTTGGCCTGACCGACCTGTCCCTGATTCCTACCGGAATGGTGAACCGCATGGAGATCATCCGCGGACAGTCGGCAACAGCTTTTGGCAACGGTGCAGCAGGAGGTATGATCTGGCTTGAGAGCAATGTAAGCGGCCGCGGAGCCGGCGTTCAGCACACAACCGGATCGTTTGGTAAAAGCGTGAGCGCTCTGAACGCATCCTGGGAGGAGGGAAGATGGAACGGAGGCGTGTGGTTTCAGTACGAAGAGACCGCCAACGATTTTGATTTTCAGATGAACCGTTTCAGCAACCGGGAGGGACGGGTCATTGAGGTGACAGAGAAGCGTGAAAACAACCAGCTGGAATCGATCAACCTGATGGCCCAGGCAGGTTATGGGACTGAGAACCTTGAAATTCAATCACTGTTATGGGTTTTTGATACGGATAACCAGCTGCCGGGTGGCCTTCAGAGTCTTTCGGAAACCACCCGGCAGGATGACGCTGCGATCCGGTGGATGAACCGCCTGCAACTCGATTTGGGCTCCAGCAGCCTGAAAATCGGAACCATACTCAATCGTCAGGATCTCGATTTC
>Ga0209942_1000081_pt1 | contig 58967 bp, 66 predicted proteins | sample SalPonR1_A_D2_MG_FD_185695 | JGI IMG/M metagenome (GOLD analysis project Ga0209942, IMG submission 185695) | Salt pond soil microbial communities from South San Francisco under conditions of wetland restoration - Salt Pond MetaG R1_A_D2_MG... ...
GTAAAGAAAATATGAATAAAAACGGTAAACAAGACGAGAATGATTACTGGTTTTGCAGATCTGAGTATCACAGATAAAGAAATCTTTGAAAATAAGGTCAGCGAAAAAAGAATAATAAACCAGAAGAAAAACATTAAAAGAGTCTTGACCATAAAAATTCCAGTCAAAAGGAATATAACTCCTAATATCTTTGCTCGGGGATCCATACGATGAATAAATGAATCAGCTGGCATATACTGTCCAAAGGTAAGGTGATTAAGAAATTTCACGATCTCTCACTCTTTTCACAATTGCTTCTGCAATATCGGTTTCATCTATACTGAGGGGAACATCCCATCCACAGTTTCTAAGGCCTTGTGCGACCTTTGCTATTTCCGGAACAATTAAACCGTTTACCATTGTACTTCCAAGAGTATATATTACCTTTTCCGATGAACCTGATATAACGGCTTTTCCATTTTCAATAACTAATATTCGTTCACTGCATGACAACGCAAGTTCAAGATCATGAGTGATAAGAATAATTCCCATTCCTTCTTCCCTCATTGAAGCAAGTAAACTTAAAAGGTCATTTTTGCCCCGACTGTCAAGCCCTGCAGTCGGTTCATCAAGAACAAGATAAGATGGCCTGGCAGCAAGCACTGATGCAATGGCGACTCTTCGCTTTTCACCTCCGGAAAGCTGAAAGGGATTTCGATTTTTAAATTCCGGCCCGAGTCCTGCAGCATTTAAGGCTTCAGAGACTCTATCTTCAAGGTTTTCAGCTTTGATACCCCAGTTCAGAGGCGCAAATGCAACTTCATCATATACCGTCTCTGCAAAAAGCTGCTGCTCGGGGTACTGAAATACCAGACCGACCTTTTGTCTGATATTCCTTAGTTTTGAACTTTCCCCGGATGTTGAAATACCATCAACCAGAACCTGGCCCTGGTGTGGTACCAAAAGGGCATTCAGGTGTTGAGCTAAAGTTGATTTCCCACTCCCGGTATGTCCAACAATACTCAACCATTCCGCCTTGTTAATAACAAGATCTATCCCTGCTAACGCGGCACTTTCCAACGGTGTCCCCCGGTGATAAACAAAGTGCAGATCCCTTATTTCTATTGACATAGTGCTGCAAGCACCTCTTCAGCTTTTGGCTGTATTTCGGGAAAAATAATATTATTCATTCTCAAAAGAGACCATAACCTGACTATAGACGGGATCTCAAGACCCCATCTGTCAAGTTCATGTGCACTGGAGAACAGTTCACCAGGAGTAGTATCATGGGCTACGGCACCTTCATCCAGGACAACTACCCTGTCACAATCAAGGATCTCTTCCAGTCTGTGAGTTATGTAAATTATTGTTATACCCTTTTCGTTGAGTCGTGATAGAACATCATGGATCTCTTTACGACCCTGCGGGTCTAACATAGCCGTCGGTTCATCGAGAACTATCACTGGTGGATACATTGCAAGTGCACCTGCTATTGCAAGTCTCTGCTTCTGACCACCGGAAAGTGCATATGTCGCTTTTCTGCGTAATTCATAAAGACCGGTAGCACGAAGGGCCCATTTAACTCTGCTGATAATTTCATCTGAACATATTCCCAGATTCTCAGGGCCAAAAGCAGTATCATCCTCAACGACGCTGGCAACTATCTGATTGTCAGGATTCTGAAATACCATGGAGACCATACTTCTTATGTTCCATACATTTTCATTCTGGTCGCTTCTCAGGCCACAAATAAAACAATCGCCCTGCGTAGGAACAAGCAGGGCGTTAAGAAGCCTGGCAAGAGTGGATTTCCCGGAGCCATTGCTGCCTATAAGAGCTAACCACTCGCCTTTTCTGACTTCAAGGTTAATTCCCCTGAGTACAGGGCAGGAACCTCCGGGGTAGGTATAACCTACATCCCGGAGGGCAAATGCAACCTCTTCAGTCATCTTTACTCTACCAGCTGAATTATAGCCATGGGAGAGGCATCTCCCTTTCTGTTTCCGAGCTTAACGATCCTTGTATAGCCTCCAGGCCGTTCTGTATATCTTTTGGCAATATCATTAAAAAGTTTATTAGCTGCCTCTTTATGAGGGAGCCTTGACCTGACTATTCGCCTGTCATGTACAGTATCATCTTTAGCTCTGGTAATAAGTTTTTCAGAAACCCTTCTAAGTTCTTTAGCCCTGGTAAGGGTAGTTACAATACTCTCTTCCAGGAAAAGGCTGGCAGCAAGATTTGCGAGCATCGCCTTTCTATGGCTACCGTAACGCCCGAGGGTCCTTCTATCCATATGATGTCTCATGGAATTATTCCTCCTTAGGCTGAGTGTTATCTTCAGGATTGTTGATTAAAGGGAAACCCAGCTTTTCTACTTTTTCTTCGATCTCCCTTAAAGAGATCTTTCCAAGGTTCCTGATCTTGAGAAGATCGTCTCTGGACTTACTTACAAGATCGCCTATAGTCTGTATACCGCCACGAAGAAGACAGTTTTCACTCCTGATGGAAAGTTCCAGTTCCCTAACAGGTCTTGAAAGAATAGCATCTTCTTCTTTCTGTTGTTTACTCTCTTCAGAATCGAGCTTCTGTGCTTCTTCAGTAGATATTGAATCTTCAGATTCAGATTGAATCGAGGGATTTGTTTTTTCAATATCCTCAATGATCATACTGAAATAACTCCTGATAAGCTTTGCTGCATCTGCTACTGCAACATCTGGCATAACTACACCATTTGTCCATATCTGCATTACAAGACCATCATAATCCGTCCTCTGTCCAACTCTTGCTGCCTGAACTTCATACTGGACTCTATGAACGGGAGAGAATATCGCATCGATCAACAATGTATCTGCAGGTAGATATGCGGGTTTCGGCCTATCTATACTGGCATAGCCCTGCCCCTGTTCCACATAAAGATCCATTGAAAGATTGGCACCCTCTTCAAGGGTACATATAACTGCATCCGGATCAACAAACTCCACTTCACTATCCGGCTGTATCATTGAAGCCGTAACCTTTTGAGAACCTTCAGCTTCCAGTCTCAGAACACGGACTTCTGAACTGTGCGAGATTACCGGAATATGCTTAAGGTTCAGAAGGAGTTCGATTACATCCTCTCTGACACCGGGTATAGTGCTGAATTCATGGAGTACACCTTCAATGCGCACAGAAGTTATTGCTGCACCTTTTATGGATGAGAGCAAAACCCGACGCAGAGTATTGCCTAAAGTAACTCCAAAACCTCTCTCAAGAGGCTCGAGAACTACTTTGGCATATGTCTGTTCACATTCTTCAAATCTTATCTCAGGCCGCAGAAGTTCCAAAATATCCCACACCCTTCGAGTTATTATCTGGCATAAAACTCGACCACTAACTGTTCATTAACAGGAACATCCATCTGGTCGCGGGATGGATAGTTGACTATCTTGCCCTGAAGCTTTTCTCCGTTCATTTCCAGCCATTCCGGTATATTTCTGGATGAGGCAACCTCCATATTTTCCTTGATCAATGGAACCTCTCCACTTCCTTCCTTCACAGAAATGACCTGCTCAGGTTTTACGGAATAACTTGGTATATTTACTTTGGTACCATCGACGGTCATATGCCCATGTCTTACAAGCTGCCTTGCCTGCTGCCTGCTGTTGGCAATGCCAAGTCTGTAGACAACATTGTCCAGTCTCTGCTCAAGCAGACGCAAGAAGTTGTGACCGGTCTGTCCACTCAGTCTGTTTGCCATCTGGAAATACCGTCTGAACTGGGATTCATTCATACCATAGAATCTCCTGAGCTTTTGTTTCTCTCTCAGACGTAAACCATATTCACTTACCTTTCCTCTGCGGCTTGATGCCGATTTCCCGGGTTTGGTTTCACGCCTGGTAATAGAACATTTTTCAGTATAACAACGATCGCCTTTCAGGAACAGTTTTGTCCCCTCTGCCCTGCATAAGCGACATACGGGTCCTGTGTATCTGCTCATTACGAATCTCCTCCTGTCCCCTGTAAATTATACACGGCGCCTTTTTGGGGGCCTGCAACCATTGTGGGGAATTGGTGTATTGTCCTTGATCATATTCACCTGCAAACCTGCTCCCTGAAGTGAACGTATGGCAGACTCACGGCCTGGTCCAGGACCCTTGACTATCACATCTATCTCCTGGACTCCATTGTCCTGAGCCTGTTTGGCAGCTTCCTGAGCAGCTATCTGAGCAGCAAAAGGGGTGGACTTTCTTGTCCCTTTGAATCCCACATTTCCTCCTGATGCCCAGCCAATAACATTACCGACCTTATCTGTCACACTAACAATGGTATTATTAAAAGTAGAGTAAATGTGTGCAACACCATAACTGATATTTTTCTTTTCTCTCTTTTTACTTCTGCGCTGTTTGCGTTTGGCCAATTTATCCAGCCTCCTTGATCTCACCGGTCATATTAAGAAGATCTACCGGAAGTATTTTTATTTGAGTGCCTTCTTCTTGCCCGCCACTGTCCGTCTTGGTCCCTTTCGGGTACGGGCATTTGTCTTTGTCTTCTGGCCTCTGACGGGAAGACCAATTCTGTGTCTTAAACCACGATAACATCCGATATCCATCAGTCGTTTAATATTCATTGTGACCTCTCTTCTGAGGTCTCCTTCGACTTTAAAATTACCCTGGATTTCCTGTCTCAGCTTCTGCTCTTCCTCATCAGTAAGATCCTTAACCCTTGTGGAAGGATCGACGCCTGTAGTATCAAGAATCTTCTTGGCGGTAGTGTTTCCGATACCAAAGATATAAGTCAGACCAACTTCGACTCTTTTATCCCTGGGAAGGTCTACTCCAGCTATACGGGCCATTTCTGTTACCTCCTCGCACCTTGTCTCTGTTTATGTCGTGGATTTTTACTGCATATTATTCTCACGACACCATTTCTTTTGATCACCCGACAATGCTCACACATTGGTTTCACTGACGGCTTAACTTTCATAACTGTTCACTCTCCTCCTGAAACCTGATGGAAAACTTTATACAAACATTCACATAAGATCTTTATTTGTATCGATATACAATCCTGCCTCTTGAAAGATCATAAGGTGATATTTCCACAAGAACACGGTCTCCTGGCAAAATTCGGATAAAATGCATCCTCATTTTTCCGGAAACATGGGCCAGAATCTTATGCCCATTATCAAGTTCCACCCTGAACATAGCATTAGGAAGTGGTTCTATAACTTTTCCATATACCTGTATTGCATCATCCTTGCTGGCCATATGGTAGACTCTACCTCCTTGTTGTACTGAGATTCTCAAGCAACCTGCTTATGAGAAAATCCAATTGTCGTGTTTGTTGATCCCTGCTCTTACCGACATCCGATCGTATTTCAGGGAGAATACAATTCACAGACTGGAGATGGAACCGGTTCTTCATTTTCGGGTTTCCAAAACCATATTTACACCCATTGGATATTCGCAATCTCCCCGTGTTTTCATCAAAACCAGTCACAATATAGTATTGTCCCTTATCCTTTCCCTTTTTCGAAATAACGACCTGACCCAGTTCGAGTTCCCTGTTTTTCATACCGTGCTCATTCCCAGGGGGTTAAGATCTCTACCCCTTCATCGGTAATAAGAACTGTTTTCTCAAAGTGAGCTGCATCTGACCCATCAGAAGTTAGAACAACCCAACCATCGGAACCAGTATAAACCTTTTCGGAACCCGTCATTATCATTGGCTCAATTGCAATAGTCATTCCAGGTTTGAGAGTAACTCCACGACCTGGTTTCCCATAATTAGGAACTTGAGGAGGCTCATGCTGATTTTTACCTAATCCATGACCAGCATAATCCCTAACGATCCCATACCCCAAAGGAGAAATAAATTTTTCAACGGCATTTCCTATATCCCCAACTGTTTTTCCAGGACCAGCAGCTTTTATTGCTCTTGAAAGTCCTTCTCTGGTGACTTTTACGAGTTCTGACCTTACTGGACCCGCATCACCAATAATGTAGGTATAGGCTGCATCTCCATGGTAACCCTGGTAACATGCCATAAGATCCACACTGACTATGTCACCTTCCTGGAGGATCCTTTCTGAAGAAGGAATACCATGTACTACCTCATTATTTATCGATGCACAGATAGAACTCGGAAAGGGTGTAGGTATACCTGGCACCCTGTATCCTTTCTCAGAAGGTATCGCTCCATTATTTCTAATATATTCCTCAGCAAACTGATCAAGCTCCATAGTACTGATACCCGGCTTGATTATTTCACGGAGGGACATTAGTATATCAGCTACTATAGTGCCGGCTTTACGCATTTTTTCGATTTCATGATCTTTTTTTAAAGTAATCATTTAATCCTTTCCAAACAGCTGCTCGATCAGCCTTAATACGCTATCACTTGATTGTTCGGCATTAACTGGACGTAATAGCCCTTTTGAGCTGTAATATTCTACAAGAGGAGAAGTCTGTTCATGATAAACAGCAAGTCTCTGCCTGATTACCTCTTCTTTATCATCATCCCTCTGGTACAGCTCTCCGCCACATTTATCGCAGATGCCATTTTTCGAAGGAGGTTGAAACTCAATGTGATATATGGCTCCGCACTGTTTACACATTCGACGCCCGGAGAGTCTTTTCACTACTACCTCATCCGATACTTCGAGCAATATAACAGCATCAAGTTCCACTTCCAGATCTTTTAGCAGTATTTCCAGAGCCTCCGCCTGACTTACGGTCCTTGGGAACCCATCAAGTAAAAAACCTCTTTTACAATCATCACGGGATAAACGTTCCTTCATCATTTCAATGATCAAAGAATCCGGGACCAGCTCGCCTGCATCCATATAACTTTTAGCTTTCATTCCCAAAGCTGTATTGTTTTTCACATTTGCCCTGAGGATATCACCTGTAGATATATGAGCAACAGTATATTTATCCCTTATAATTGCTGCCTGAGTTCCTTTTCCCGCTCCAGGAGGGCCAAGTAGAATACATCTCATAAGATTAATTCCCCTCTTAAAATCTGAGAAGCCCGCCGCTCTTATCGCGCTTTTTGAGAATACCTTCATAATGACGCATAAGAAGCTGACCTTCTATCTGGTGGACCGTGTCAAGAGCTACACCAACAACTATGAGAACCGCAGTACCACCAAAATAAAAACTGGTAATACCCATAAACTGTGTCATTAAGGTTGGTATGAGAGCAATTATGGCAAGAAAAACCGACCCACCGAGAGTTATCCTTGACATAACTCTCTCGATGAAATCTGAAGTTGGTCTGCCAGGTCTTATACCAAGTATAAATCCTCCATATTTTTTCATATTGTTTGCAACATCTGCGGGGTTGAAAACCACAGCTGTATAAAAATATGAAAAGAAAATAATGAGGGCTACATAAAGTGCCATGTAAAGCAGACTGCCTGGAGCGAGAAGTCTCTGCATGTATGCAGCAAAATCTCCAGTAAAGAACCTTGCTATGGTGTATGGAAACATCAACACGGATGAGGCAAAGATAATTGGTATAACACCAGCCTGGTTTACCCTAAGTGGTATAAATGTGCTCTGCCCTCCATACATCTTGTTTCCTACAACACGCTTGGCATACTGAACAGGCAGACGTCTCTGTCCTTCCTGAAGAAGAATACATCCAGCAACTACAACTAACATGAGGAGCAGAGAAAGAACCATGACAAAAGCATTGACTTCTCCCATCGTCATCATCTTCCATGTCCTTACAAGAGCTTCGGGTATCCGGGCAACTATACCTGCAAAGATCAATAGTGATATACCATTTCCGATTCCATGGTCCGAAAGTTCTTCTCCAAGCCACATAACTGCTACAGCACCGGTGGTAACAGTAACAACAACTATTATCCCTTCGAAGAGACCGCCAGCGAAAATGCCTACCCGTCCGATCCAGAAAGTGAGACCCACTGCCTGGATCAGTGCAAAAAGGATTGTACCCCAGCGAGTTATCTGAACGATTTTCTTTTTACCGTCCTCGCCTTCTTTCTGCAGTTTCTCAAGGGCAGGTATAACGACAACAAGTAACTGCATAACAATACTTGAGTTGATATAAGGTGCAACACCAAGAGCAAAGATGGAAAATCGTCTCAATGCGCCTCCGGCAAAGATATCGAGAAAACCAAGAATCCCTCCGCCCTGTTCAAAAAGTTTGGACATGGCGTCGGGATCGATCCCCGGCGTTGGAATATGTGCACCTAACCTGAAAAGAAAGAGAACGCCTATGGTAAAAAGAATCCTTCGTTTAAGATCCGGAAGTCTAAAAGCATCTCTTATAGAATCAAGCACCTAGACCACCTCTGCTTTCCCACCTGCTGCTTCTATCTTTGTTATCGCCTTCTCGCTAAAAGCATTTGCACGAATTGTAAAGGAAAAGTCGGCCTCACCTTCAGCAAGAATCTTAACAGGTTTGCTCTTGCTCGCTATAAGTTTATTTTCGTATAATTCAACAATACCTATCGTGTCACCTTCTTTAAACTTATCAGAAAGTTTATCAAGGTTCACACACTGATATGTTTTGGCAAATCGGTAGTTATTGAATCCACGTTTAGGCGTCCTTCTGGAAAGAGGCATCTGCCCCCCTTCGAAACCAGGCTTGATAGATCCGCCACTTCGACACTTCTGACCTTTGTGACCTTTTCCACTGGTTTTACCAGACCCACTGCCGATGCCCTGACCTAATCTCTTGGCCCGACGTCTGGCACCGGGCTCAGAACGTAAATTACTCAAGTCCATATCCGATACCTCCATTTAACCTTCTCTGACAGACCATTCAAGGAGATGGCCGACTTTCTCCACCATACCCATTACCTGGGGTGAATCGTCCTTGATTATCGTCTGGTTTAAACGCTTGAATCCCAGTGCCCGGATAACTCGCTTTTGTTTTTCAGGACGACCAATGGCACTTTTTTTCCAGGTTATACTTACTTTGGCCATATCATAATTCCTCCTTAAGCACTGGCAGCATCAGTTTTGCTGGCAGTTTTCCCTCTTAAAGCCATGATCTCTTCCGGGGTCCTCGAACTTGTCAGTGCATCAAGGGTCGCTCCCGCAACATTGATGGGGTTATTTGTTCTTCCCACGACTTTAGTGAGAACATCATTGACACCACCCAGCTCAAGTATTGCACGAACAACACCTCCAGCAATAACTCCTGTACCAGGAGCGGCTGGTTTTAAAAGAACCTCAGCAGCGCCATATTTCCCAATTATTGGATGAGGTATTGTACTACCAACTTTTTTCAGTTCAACAAGTTCTTTAGAGGCCTTTTCGATGCCCTTTCTAACTGCTTCAGAGATTTCTTTGGCTTTGCCCATTCCGACGCCAACTCGACTTTCGCCATCTCCTACCACCACGAGGACACTGAATTTAAACCTCTTACCACCTTTAACGACCTTGCTGACCCTGTTTATAGCAACAACGCGTTCGCTGAGTTCTAATCCACTACTGGACATTGCCTTGTTTGTCATAATCAATAATCCTCCTTAGAACTGCAAACCGGCTTCGCGGGCTGAATCAGCAAGGGCCTTGATACGTCCATGATACTTATGCCCACCTCTATCAAAGATGACGTTGGTGATACCTTTCGCCTTAGCCTTCTCTGCAGCAGCTTTACCCACTCTGGTTGCGGCTTCGATGTTTGTTCTGCTTTGAAGCTCAGTATTTACATGTTTCTCCAGAGTCGAAACTGATGCAATAGTATGTCCGGCCAGGTCATCTATGAATTGCACATAAATGTTGTTCAGGCTTTTGTACACTGCCATCCTCGGACGATCAGGCGTACCAAAGACCTTAGTTCGCAGTCTTCGGTGACGTATGGTTCTTGATCTGTTACGGCTGCATTTACTCACCAAGTTACTCACCTCTTATTTAAGCCCCAGCCTTGCCGGCTTTGCGGATAATTTGTTCTCCTTCATATCTGATACCTTTACCCTTGTAAGGTTCTGGTGGACGGAATCCTCTGATCACTGCCGCGACCTGCCCTACTTTCTGTCTGTCAATACCCTTGACCTTGACTTTGGTAGGTCCGTCCGTCTCAATTTCTATGCCCTCTGGTATATCAAACTCAACAGGATTGGAATATCCAAGATTCAATACCAGTTTTTTGCCCTGAACCTGAGCTCTGTACCCAACACCCACGATCTGAAGGTTTCTTTCAAAACCTGAAGTTACACCAACAACCATGTTATTTACAAGTGCTCTCATCATTCCATGAAAGGACTTCGTTTGTTTTTCATCATTGTCGCGTGAAAATAAGACCTCATTTTCTGAAACTTCAAGGTTAACTCCTGGTACCATGGGGGTGGTCAGTTCACCTTTAGGACCTGTCGTAACAACCTCATTGTTTTTTAATGTAACCTTTGCTCCCTTTGGAAGGGAAACAGCTTTACGTCCGATACGTGACAACTTCTACACCTCCCGTTACCAAATGTAGCAGACTACCTCTCCGCCTAATCCCAGTTTACCGGCATCGGCGTCGGTTTTAAGTCCCTGGGATGTGGATATAACGGCTACACCCAGTCCACCCATAACCTTTGGAAGATCTTCCTTACCAACATAGATCCTCCTGCCGGGCTTACTCACTCTTCTAAGTCCCTGGATAATTCTCTCTCTGTTAGGTCCGTAATTCAAAAATACACGAATAACAGAGTAAGGTTTTCTGGAATCGTTGATAACCTTGTAATTACGAATATATCCTTCATCCTTCAGTATCTTGGCTATTCCAATCTTAATATTACTCAAAGGGATGTCCACTGTCCCATGGTAAACCATGTTCGCGTTGCGAACCCTTGTAAGCATATCCGCTATGGGATCATTTACGTACATTCAATTAGCCCCCTTTTAAGCTCACTCATTTACCAACTTGACTTGACTACGCCAGGGATTTTCCCTTCGCGTGCAAGTTTGCGGAAGCAACATCTGCACATGTCGAACCTGCGCATATAAGAGTGAACACGTCCACATATTGGACATCTGTTGTATTGTCTTACTTTAAACTTGGGGGTAGCTTTAGCTTTGTTCTCCATTGCTTTCCTCGCCATTGTAATTTCCCCCTTTCAACTAACGCCTGAATGGCATGCCGAAAGCCTGAAAAAGAGCAAGAGCCTCTTCATCATTATTGGCACTGGTCACAAACGTTACATTCATTCCGCGAACTCTGGAGATCTGGTCATAGTCAACTTCAGGAAAGATGAGCTGTTCTTTAAGACCAAGGTTATAATTACCCCTTCCGTCAAAGGACTTTCTGGAAACACCCTGAAAATCTTTGATCCTCGGAAGAACAATTGTTATAAGTCTATCCAGAAACTCCCACATTCTCTGTCCTCGAAGAGTTACCATACAACCTACGGGCATACCTTCACGAAGCTTAAAACCAGCAACTGATTTTTTAGCTTTTTTAACAAGTGGATGCTGCCCTGTTATGAGTTCCATTTCAGCAATTGTTGAATCCATGAACTTCGAATCAGTTTTGCTGTCCCCAACTCCTACATTTACAACGATCTTTTTTAGTTTAGGGACCTGCATTACGTTCTTATACCTGAACTGTTTTATAAGACCAGGCACTACCTCTTCTTTATATTTTTCAAGAAATCGCACGGTCATTTTATATTCGCCTCCTCACTACAGCCGATCGATTATCTCGCCACATTTCTTGCAGAGACGAACTTTTTGTCCGTCTTCAAGAAATGCGCGACTTACCCTGGTGGCTTTACCGCAAGAAGGGCAAACAAGCATAACCTTGGATACATAGATTGGCGATTCCTGTTTGACTATACCTCCCTGAGGGTTACTCTGGGTTGGTTTAACATGTTTTGTCGCCATATTCACACCTTCGACAACAACCATCCCCCTCACAGGAAGATTCCTTAGAATTTTACCTTCTTTGCCTTTATCTTTCCCCGAGACCACTTTTACTCGATCTCCCTTTTTTATTCTGATCTTTGCCATTACTGATGCCCTCCTAAACAACTTCTGGTGCAAGAGAAAGAATACGCATGTACTGTTTCATTCTTAACTCTCTTGCTACAGGGCCAAAAATACGGGTACCCTTCGGGTCGCCGTTGTTATCAATTATGACAGCTGCATTGTCATCAAATCTGACATAAGAACCGTCTTTTCGTCGTACTTCTTTTTTTGTCCTGACAATAACAGCTTTAACAACCTGTCCCTTTGGCACATTGCTGTTGGGGATAGCTTCCTTAACTGAAGCGACAATAACATCTCCGATGCTTCCCCAGCGGCGTTTACCGCCTCCGAGGACCTGGATACACTGGATCTTTTTTGCACCGGAATTATCGGCCACTCTTAAAACAGTACGAAGTTGGATCATGGCCTATTCCTCCCTGGTTGCAGAAGATTCACTGTCAAGTAGCGGAGCCCTCTGAATTATTTCCAAAACATTCCAGCATTTTCTTTTACTGATGGGCCTTCCCTCTCCTATAGAAACAGTGTCCCCGACACGACATTCATTGTTTTCATCATGAGCAATATACTTCTTACTCATTGTTATTCTCTTACCATAAAGCGGGTGGACAGAATAGCGGGATACCTGTACCACTACAGATTTTTCCATCTTGTCACTGGTAACTGTACCCACTCTGGTTTTACGATGGGGCTTTCTCTCCTCCATCAGAGATTACCTCCTTCCGAGCGGGCCAACGGGTTCTGCCTGCTGTTTTTCTCTCATCACAGTAAGGACACGGGCGATGATTCGCCTTACATCCTTAATGCGGCTTGTATTCTTCAACTGCCCGATAGCATTCTGGAAACGAAGATTAAAAAGCTCTTCCTTGAATTCCTGATGCTTTTCTGCCAATTCCTCAAGCGTTAGATCTCTAAGATTCTTTACATCCATGCTTAATCACCACCAACACCTTCGCGGGAAACAACACGCACCTTGATAGGCAGCTTGTGTGAAGCAGTAAGAAAAGCTCTTTCCACAACATCCCTGGGTACGCCTGCTACCTCGAACATAACCCTTCCCCTTTTGACCGGGGCAACCCAGTATTCAGGATTACCTTTACCTTTACCCATACGAGTTTCAAGAGGCTTTCTGGTAAGTGCCCTGTCAGGGAAGATCCTGATCCATACTTTCCCACCCTTTTTCATTTTTCTCGTTATCGCAATTCGGGTGGCTTCGATCTGTCTGGCTGTGATCCAGCCGCATTCGAGTGCCTGAAGACCGTAATCTCCAAAAGATACAGTGGCTCCACCTTTTGTTTTGCCCCGTAAAGGACTCCTATGCGGTTTACGGAATTTTACACGTTTTGGCATTAGCATGGGGCTTACCTCCTTGCCTTCCTGCCAGACTTGTGCGAACCCGCTCTTTCGTTTTCACGGTCACGGAAAATCCACACTTTGACACCTATAACACCATACATTGTTTTTGCTTCAGCAAAACCATAATCGATATCTGCTCTGATGGTTGAGAGAGGGAGCTGGCCTTCGTTGTACCATTCTGTCCTTGCGATCTCTGCCCCACCAAGTCGGCCGGAACACTGAACCTTGATGCCCTTACCGCCTGATTTCATTGCTCTAAAAATGGATTGCTTCATAGCTCTCCTGAAACTTACTCTTCTTTCCAGTGCAGATGCTACATTCTCCGCAACGAGCTGAGCTTCAACATCTCCATTTGATATCTCCTGGACATTTATCATTATCTTAGCCCCGGTCATCTTCTGAAGATCTTCCTTAACGGCCTGGATCTCCTTACCGCCTCTGCCTATAACGACACCAGGCCGGGAGGTCCATATTGAAAATCGAATTACATTACCGATTCTTTCTATTTCTACCTTGGGTATACCTGCAGATGACCATCTATCTTTTATCCATTGTCTGAGCTTAAGATCCTCATGCAGATTCTTCGCATAGGATTTGCCTTCTGCGAACCATTTCGATTCCCACTCTTTATTGATTCCGAGCCTGTAACCTACCGGGTGAACCTTCTGTCCCACTAGTCACCCCTCCTTACTTTTCCGCAACTATAACGGTAACATGAGAAGTTCTATGACGATAAGGATGTGCCCTTCCCATTGATACCGGACGCCAGCGTTTCATACTCGGTCCCTGATCTGCTGTGGCAGCTACAACCGATAGCTTATCTGTGTCAAGACCAAAATTATGCTCCGCATTTGCCACTGCGCTCTGAAGAACCTTGAAAACCACTCTCGCAGCTTTCTTTGGATTATACCGGAGGTTCAGCATTGCTTCGTCTACAGATCTGCCCTTGATCAACGGCAAAACCTGACGGATCTTGAACGGAGATATCCTGACCTGCCTGGCAACTGCTTTAGCCTGCATTTAAATCCACTCCTTACTTAACCCGGGTAGACCGCTCCTGACCCGCATGTTTACCGAACTTGCGAGTAGGTGCGAATTCTCCGAGCTTGTGACCAACCATATTCTCACTGATGTAGATCGGAATATGGATCCTGCCATTGTGAACAGCAATTGTATGACCGATCATCGGTGGAACCACAGTTGAACTTCTGGACCAGGTCTTGATTACTCTCTTCTTCCCCGACTCATTTAACTCTTCCACTTTTCTTAAGAGTTTTTTATCAATATAGGGGCCTTTTTTTGTCGAACGAGCCATTTAGTGTACCCTCCTCATTGCCTTACTTTGTGTTTCTGCGGCGGACAATCAGCCTGTCAGAAGGTTTTTTCTTCCTGGTTCTGTAACCCTTTGCCGGAGTTCCCCAGGGAGAAATAGGATGTTTTTTTGACTTACTTCTGCCTTCTCCACCACCCATAGGATGATCTACAGGGTTCATGACCATACCTCTAACGTGAGGTCTTCTGCCAAGCCAGCGTTTCTTTCCGGCCTTACCCAGGGTAACATTCTCATGCTCGACATTTCCAACCTGACCTATGGTTGCCATACATTCCTGAAGTATAAGCCTAAGCTCACCACTTGGCATCTTGATAAAAACATATTTCCCTTCTTTTGCCATTAACTGGGCAGAAGCACCGGCAGACCTTGAAAGTACTCCGCCTTTTCCTGGTTGAAGTTCTATGTTGTGAACAATAGTACCAACTGGAATATCCCTGAGCTTCATAGCATTACCAGGTTTTATGTCTGAATCTGCTCCGGCCTGAACATTGTCACCAATTTTTAATCCGGAAGGAGCAAGAATATAACGCTTCTCCCCATCAAGATAGTTGACCAATGCGATCCGAGCTGATCTGTTTGGATCATATTCTATTGTTGCTACTCTTCCAGGAACACCGGTTTTATCCCTTTTAAAATCAACGATCCTGTATTTGTGGCCTGAGCCCCCACCTCGATGTCGGCTGGTTATACGACCCAGATTATTTCTTCCGCCCTTCCTGTGAAGGGGGGCAAGCAGAGAGCGTTCAGGCTCAGTGGCTGTTATATCTTCATTAGTCTGAGCAGTCATAAACCTCCTGCCGGCTGTATAGGGATTGAACTTTTTAATTCCCATTGTATTGTTCCTCCCCGTTTCCTATACTGTAGCGCCTTCAAAGAAGTCGATCTTCTGGCCTTCTCGGACAGTAATGATCGCCTTCTTCCAGGAGCGGGATTTACCAATGAACATACCCATTCTTTTAGGCTTGGAATGGATCTTCATGGTATGGACTTTATCAACTTTAACCTTAAAGATCTCCTGAACAGCTACCCTTATCATGACCTTGTTGGCATTAGGGTGAACTTCAAAAGTATACTGGTTTTTTTCCATGAGACGACTGCTCTTTTCCGTAATAATTGGCCTGATAATAATATCATGATTAATCAGTCTCACAGGGAAAACACCTCCTCTACTACCTTTGCCGTTTCTGGAGTAGTTATAAGTGTTCCAGCATTCAACAGATCATAGACATTAATGCTGTTGACATTTAGAACCTTTGCCCCTTCGACATTGGCAGCGGAACGTACGACATTAAGATCCGTTTCACTGAGCAATATCAGGGGTTTTCTGGCTTCAACCGCGTTCAGGAATTTCACCATATCACGGGTCGAAGGCTTGTCAAGATCAAAAGAATCTACCAGAGTCATCTGGTTTTCCTTGACCTTCAGTGAAAGTACACTTCTAAGTGCCAGACGTCTGACTTTTTTGTTGACCTTTTGATGATAGTCTCTGGGCTTCGGAGCATGAACAACTCCACCACCTGCCCATAACGGTGATCTTATACTTCCATGTCTGGCACGGCCTGTATGTTTCTGCCTCCAGGGTTTTCTTCCACCACCGGATACTTCAGATCTGGTCTTAACTGACTGAGTACCCTGACGACTGTTGGCTAATTGAGCAACAACAACCTGATGCATTGCCGGAGCGTGGATCCGAGCCCCAAAAACGGCTTCGGAGAGTTCTACGTTTTCGATCTCCTCACCCTGAAAGTTTACAAGTTTAACGGTAGGCATTTTTCTCTTGCCCTCCTTCTACTTCCGGTCTAACCTTGCTTGGAGACCTGGACAAGACTGTTTCTTGCACCTGGTATAGCACCCTTAATGAGCATGATGTTATTCTCAGGGTATACGGCTACTACTGAGAGATTTTTGACCGTAACCCTTTCATTACCCATTCTTCCCGGCATTGTTTTACCTTTGAAAACTTTGCCAGGATAACTCGCTCCTCCAATTGAACCGGGTTTTCTGTGAGTTTTAGAAACACCATGACTTGCTGGTGCCCCTCCAAAACCATGCAATTTCATTACTCCGGCAAAACCTTTACCTTTGCTTTTACCGATAACGTCGATCTTTTCGCCAACCTCGAAGATAGAGACGGTGATCTCCTGTCCTTCTTCATATTCCCCAGTTTCCGTCGTACGGAATTCTCTGAGTACCCTGCAGGGAGAAACTCCCTTCTTATCAAATAAACCCTTTTGTGGCCTGGTCACTTTATTCTGTTTAAGTTCCCCAAAACCAAGAGTCAACGCAGAGTAACCATCTCTGTCAGGTTTTTTGATCTCTACAACAGGACAAGGTCCAGCCTCTACAACAGTTACTGGCACTACTCGTCCTTCTTCAGTATATACCTGGGTCATGCCCAGTTTTCGGCCCAAGATTCCTATAGTCAACCTGTCCAACTCCTTTCAGCTCAGAGCTTCCCCTACAGTTTAATCTGGATGTCGACTCCAGAAGGAAGGTTCAGCTGCATAAGCGCATCCATTGTTTTTTGCGTAGGATCTGCAATATCTATAAGGCGCTTATGTGTTCTGGTCTCAAATTGCTCCCTCGCATCCTTATCCTTATGGGGAGATTTCAGCAATGTATATTTGTTTATCTCCGTAGGAAGCGGAATAGGCCCAGATACTTTAGCTCCACTTCTTTCGGCTGTTTCAGCTATCTGGGAAGCAGAACTGTCAAGTACTCGATGGTCAAAGGCTTTCAACCTTATCCTGATTTTTTTCGCCACTATATTTCCCTCCCGGGGAGCAGATTTACTCTATTATTGCGGTGACGACGCCTGCACCGACTGTATGTCCGCCTTCACGTACGGCAAAACGAAGTCCCTCTTCCATTGCGATGGGCATGATAAGCTCCACCTCAAAGTTGGCGTTGTCTCCCGGCATTACCATCTCTACGCCCTCAGGAAGCTTGATGTCTCCGGTTACATCCGTTGTCCTGAAATAGAACTGCGGCTTGTACCCTGCAAAGAACGGCGTGTGCCTTCCGCCCTCTTCCTTCTTAAGTACATAGACCTCGGCCTTGAACTTCGTATGAGGGGTTATTGATCCTGGCTTGGCTATTACCTGACCACGCTCAACATCTTCCTTGTCCACTCCACGAAGAAGTATGCCTACGTTGTCTCCGGCAAGTGCCTCGTCAAGGATCTTCCTGAACATCTCAAGTGATGTGGCTACTGTCTTCTTGACATCCGTCTTCATGCCTATGATCTCTATCTCGGCACCTGACTTGATGACTCCGCGCTCTACTCTTCCCGTTACCACTGTGCCCCTGCCGGTTATTGTAAATACATCCTCGATGGGCATAAGGAATGGCTTGTCCGTCTCTCTCTCGGGCGCCGGTATGTAATTGTCACAGGCATCCATAAGCTCCCAGATGCACTTCGAGGACTCATCTGCCCTCGTTCCGTCTCCCTCAAGTGCCTTGAGTGCGGATCCCCTCACTACGGGCACATCATCTCCAGGGAAGTCGTATTCGTCAAGAAGCTCTCTGATCTCCATCTCTACAAGATCAAGCAACTCATCGTCGTCTACCTGGTCGGTCTTGTTCATAAATACCACTACTGCCGGAACGTTGACCTGACGGGCAAGAAGTACATGCTCGCGTGTCTGGGGCATAGGGCCATCGGCTGCGCTGACTACCAGAATTGCTCCATCCATCTGCGCGGCTCCGGTGATCATGTTCTTGATATAGTCTGCGTGTCCAGGACAGTCGATATGGGCATAATGCCTGTTCTCTGTCTGGTACTCTACGTGCGCGATGTTTATCGTTATACCGCGCTCCCTCTCCTCGGGCGCCTTGTCTATATCCTCAAACTTCGAAAAGTCCGCCCAGCCCTCTGTAGCAAGACACTTCGTTATCGCTGCTGTCAATGTGGTCTTTCCATGGTCAATGTGTCCTACTGTTCCAATATTCAAATGCGGTTTCGATCTGTCAAATTTTTCCTTTGCCATTTCTTCAGTGACCTCCCTAATGCATGTATAATTCGCTATTAAAAGCATTGTGTGCCCAGAGAATTTTATCATATTCATAATAAAATCCATACACTGCACGCAAAAAAATCCGGAGCATTTAACTCCGGACTGTAAGATCATTTATGGAGCCGACTTCCGGACTCGAACCGGAGACCCCATCCTTACCATGGATGTGCTCTACCTACTGAGCTAAGTCGGCTTCTGCTTTAAAAAAAAGATGGTGGTGGGAGAAGGGTTCGAACCTTCGTAGGCGAAAGCCGGCAGATTTACAGTCTGCTGCCTTTGACCACTCGGCCACCCCACCACTTTATATCTCTTTTTTATGGAGCCGGCGATCCGACTCGAACGGACGACCTGCTGATTACAAGTCAGCTGCTCTACCAACTGAGCTACACCGGCATGCCGCTGGTCTATTATACTTATTGAAGTATATCTGTCAACACCCGTATTTAACTTAAATTATCTCCTCTGAATCATTGATAAATGCTTTGATACCCGCCTTTTTGACATATGGTCTTTCTCTGAAGTCTTCCAGCTTTTCTCTAAGACGGCAAGCATTGGAATCCTGGCAGAAGATCATGAATGCCCAGTTTTTACCAGGGAAAACAGCATTATCCCAGTGTGTATTACTTCCCCTGTTGTCTTTACCAAGAACATCTTTCCAGACTGTATAGCCTGCGATACCATCACTGTCGAGTATCTCCATCAATTCTTCACTGATACTTTCGTTACATGTTATCCAGACCATCTTCATTATTCCGTTACCTCCCTGGCCTCAGCAAAACGTTTCGTTTTTCTGACTTTTTCCTCAATCAGGGTGTAGACCACCGGAACAAAGATCAATGTTACGACCATTGAAACAAGGAGTCCTCCCATAACGGAAACCGCTAGAGGTCTCCACATTTCGGCGCCCATTCCTCTGCTTAAAGCCATGGGAGTCATCCCGAGAAATGTCGTAAGAGTTGTCATAAGAATAGGACGCAGCCGCCTTTCTCCAGCCTCGAGAAGACTCTCCCTGAGCCTGTAACCTCTTGCTCTAACAAGATTGATATAATCAACCAGAACTATAGCGTTATTGACAACTATACCTATGAGCATTATTACACCCAGTACACCCTGGAGAGAAAGATAGAGTCCAGTTGCGAGATACGCAAGAACGACCCCTGACATTGCGAATGGAATGCTGAACATTATGACAAATGGATCAAGATAGGCCTCATACTGGCCAGCCATAACCATATAAACGAGAAGAATACCTAAAAGTAAAAGATACCCCATCTGTCTGAAAGCATCTGCCTGTTCTTTTATCTCCCCCCCAAAGGCAACCCTGATGCCCTGGGGGATCTCCATTTCACCGATAATAGCCCTGGCTTCTTCTGTAACCTTTCCAAGGGATCTCCCCTGAACATTTCCTTCAACTGCAACGTATCTTTGTTTATTCTTCCTCTGGATCTCTGGAGGTCCGCTCTGGTCTCTCAATGAAGCAAAAGATGAGAGCCTTAACAGTTTCCCCGTGTCGGAAGGTACAAGCAGTCTGTCAAGCTGATCTATACTATTTCTCTGTTTTTCAAGAAGGCGTACCTTAATGGGATAGTCTTCCTCACCTTCCCAGAAGTATTCATCCGTCTCATATCCATAATAATAAGTCCTGAGTGTTTGTGCCACCGTTGCTGTACTTACTCCCATGATCGCTGCTTTTTCCTTGTCTATCTCTGTCCAGAGTTCAGGACGGTTCTGCTTCTGGCTTAGAGACAGGTCAACTGCACCGGGTATTCCGGCAAGCTTTCCCTTGATCTTTTCAGCAACTTCCACGACCATGTCGAGATCATCACCGTAAACTTCAATGTTCAAAGGTTTGGCACCCATAAAAACCGCTTTTATAGGTGAAGTTACCTGAACTGTCATTTGTCCTATTCCGGGTTGTTTTTCAAGCCATTTTCTTATGACCTGTGCAACATCGAAAGCTGATCTTTCCCTTTCAGACTTATCAACAAGTTTCATGCCTACCGTTCCGATATTCGGCCCGGCTTCCTCTCCTGCAGCAACGGAAAAACCATCCTCGTCCATTCCATCATAACCATATATCGACTCTGCTTCTGGAACCATCTTCTGACAATAAGCTATTACATCCATGACAAGGCTGCTCGTTTCTTCTATCCTTGTCCCTTCCGGAAGTGTAAAAGTTATCTGGACATCGCCGGTATCAGGATCGGGTGTAAGTTCAGTCCCAATAAATCTGAAACCGTAAACTGTTAAAGCCATAATAAGTATTGCAACTGTTACTATCTTTAACTTGTTATCAAGACTCCATTCAAGCATATCCCTGTATCCCTTTTCGAGACCTGAAAGGAACTTTTCGGTATATTTATGCAGATACAGCTGCCCTCCCGACTGGGAAAAGAACCGGCTGCCCATCATGGGAATAAAGGTCAGACTTACAAAGAGTGAGGCCGCTACTGCCAGAACCATAACCACAGTAAGGGATGAGAAGAACACTCCTACAAGTCCGGAGATAAAGGCAAGAGGGAGAAGTACCACTGCTGTAGTAAGAGTTGAGGCAACAAGTGCTGATCCCACTTCACCAGCACCGAGAACTGCTGCTATGTGTTTCCTCTCACCAAGTTCTATATGGTGGATTATCTGGTCAGTGGCAACTATGGAATTATCAACAACCATACCGGAGGCTACTGCGAGTGCTGATAATGTAAAGATATTTATGGTATAGCCAAGTTTACCCATAGCTATAAAAGTAATGATGAGTGAAAAGGGAATCGCACCGCATACCACAAGAGATGCGGGTAGTCTCTTCAGGAAGGCCCATGTGACCATAAAAACAAGGAATATCCCTGCAAGAAGAGAGATCGTAAGGTTCTTAAGCGAATTAAGAATAAAATCAGCAGTGTCTAATGACACGTGATAAGTAACACCTTCGGGAAAACGGGTATTCTGTAATTCCTCAAGTTTTTCATGGAGTCTGCCGGATACTTCCACCGTATTTGCATCATTATTCTTGAGAACTGCCATAAAAATGGATGGCTGGTCAAAATGCCAACCGTTCATAACCTGTTCCGCAAACCCGTCCACTACATTCGAAACATTTTCAAGATATACCGGATTTCCATTATACTTACCAATAACAAGTGACCTGAGATCATCTACGGATTCGAATCTGCCGGGAACTCTAAGGTAATATTCTGTTTTACCCTGTTTCAGAGAACCTGCAGGTATATTTATATTGCCCTTCTCTAAAGCAGCTATAACTTTCTGAACAGGCATATGATACGCCTCAAGTTTCTCAAGATCTATCTGGACCTTGATCTCTCTTTTCTTACCTCCGTAGGAAAGTACAGTCCCTACACCGGGGATCCTGGAAAGTTCCTCTATCACAGTATTTTCAGCAAAGTAGTTCAGTCCCTCAAAATCCCCGTCTGTAGTAAGCGAGAAACCCATTACGGGGATCATTCCTGAAGTTATCTGGAGAAGTACCGGCTGTTCTATATCATCCGGCATGTCCTGTTTGGCAAGAGGAATAACATCCCTGACATCACCGGTTTTGACATCCAGGTCTGAACCCCATTTGAATCTTACAGTAACTACGGAAAGATTATCCAGAGACTTGGAATAAATATCATCTACTCCCTCTATAAGGGAAAGCTGATCTTCAAGTATCTTTGTTACCTTCTGTTCTATGTCACTTGCTGAAGCTCCCGGCCATGGGGTAATTACGTTAATGACCGGCGGTTCAATATCCGGAAGCATATCAAGTTTCAGATTCCCGAGAACGATCCCTCCAAGAACCACGACTGCAAGAAACACCATGAGTGTTGCTACACGTCTTTTTACGGATATCTCTGGCAGTTTCACTCTGACACCACCTCTACTGCAGCATTGTCCCTGATATTTTCAGAAAGTGTCGTTATGACTCTGTCCCCAGCTTCAAGACCGCTAATTATCTCAACCATATTGTTCTCTTCGTTTCCTTTTCTAACCATTTTTTCTTTCGCCTTGCCATCAGAAAAAAGAAAAACACTGTAATTTCCTGTTCCAGGGGTCTTTCGCAATACATCTCTTGGAACAGCTAACCCCTCATGCTCTCCAGTTATGATCTCGACCCTGGCATACATACCCGGCTTGAGAATGCCTTTTGAAGGAAGCAGCACTTCTACCTCACCGGTTCTCGTAGCTGGATCGATAACAGGAGATATTCGCGAAACATCGGCATTGAAGACCTTTCCGGGGAAAGCATCGAGTTTAATTTCCGCTCTCTGGCCTACAGCCATGCCGGAAAACTGTTTTTCAGGCACAGACCCCGTAACTCGTAATTTTTTCTGGCTATATATCATAAAGGCCGGCTTCTGCTGTGATGTTGTATCACCCGGATCGATCAGCCTCATGCTGATAACCCCATCTGCAGATGCATTAATACTGTGATAGGAAAGCATTATTTCAAGCTGTTTCAATGAAGCCTGTGCTTCCTCGAGCTGACTTTGTGCAGCCTCATACTGTGCTTTTGCATGATCAAATTTCTGCTCGCTGATAACATTCTCCTCGAAAAGACTTTTCATCCTTTCAAAATCACTTTTGGCAGTTTCTTTCTGTGTTACAGCTCTTTTGAGTGCTGCCCTGCCTCTTGAAATATCCTGGCGGACAAGGCTTTCATCGATTTTTGCAAGAACATCACCTTTTTTAACATATTGGCCTTCATCAACCAGTACCCGAAGAACGGTTCTTCCAGGGATCTTTGCCACAACTGCTGCCTTTTCATAAGGTTCAAGATCTGCAACAAAATTTACCTTGTCAGTAAACTTGCTTTTCTTTACCGAAATGACTTTAACTTCCGGGTTCTTGCTGAGAGCGGGAACATTTGATTCTTCTGACATCTGATTTCCCCTGTAATAGATAAGACCTGTAAAGATCGCTATAATACTCAAAACTAAAAAAAGTTTTTTCATACCTTAACACCTCTGCTAATTAAATTCATACTGCCTGAGATTATGCATTTTTGAGAACCTGGAACTGATATATCAATAAAGCTAAGTAGAGAAAGTGTAGATCCAGGCATAGTTGTGAAGATTTATGTTTTTGTTAAATAATTTACTTTATGACTTTCTCGGAAAGAAGATTGTTTACCAGAAATCTCCAGAGTTTTTTTGTCAGTTCAGGATCATCTTTAAATTTAAGATCAAGTAAAAGACCATTGAAATTAGCCTCAAAAAGTATGATAAGTTCCTTGAGATCAAGACCGTCTTTCAGGCGGCTGAGATCCGGATGCAGATCTGTTATCCTCTGAATAAGTTCATCTATAAGAGAATCAAGAAGGTTTCTCGCAAGATCTGCTACTTCTGTATTTCCTCTCTGAGCTTCAAGGTTTACATGAAGCCATAAAAGTGCCACTTCCCTCCTGGAGATATAGAAATCTATTAACCGTTCGCCTCTTTCAAGAAAGAACTGATGGATATCTTTCAACCAGAGATCTTCCCTGGTAGGAAACATGATCTCCCTTATATTGAAAACTTCCATCTGGAGAACAGCATCAAAAAGGGCAAGTTTACTTTTGAAATGCCAATATATAGCTCCCTTACTGAGCCCGGAAGCCTGTACTATAGAATCCATGCTGGCAGCATAGTATCCCCTCTCTGCAAATTCCCTACGCGCAACCGAAAGTATGTGATCTCGAGTTTTTACCTTCCCATTATTCATAAACACACCTCCCGACCAGTCGGTCTTTTATATACAGAATATACGACAGACCAACCGGTCTGTCAATAATAAAATAGAGAAGCAACTATATTGCTGCTCCTCTATGTATAAACTAATATTCTGTTCTATTAAAGGGAGAGTACAACTCTAGCGATTTCAAAGTAAACTATTAAGCCAAAAACATCCACTATTGTAGTGATAAATGGACCTGACATTATCGCCGGGTCAATTTTCAGCATCCTCGCTATCAGTGGAAGGAAAGTTCCCGCCAGATTACCGAGAAGGACTACGGCAATAATAGCAAAACCCACTGTCAGGGCAACCCCGGGTCCTGTTCCCAGCATATATGCTCTTGCAACACCAAGAACTGCGAGGGCTATTCCCAGCATGAACCCTGTAAACACTTCCCGTAAAGTTACCTTCCATATATCTTTCCATTCTATCTCACCGAGGGTCATCCCTCTTATAACAAGGGTTGCAGCCTGTGTACCGGCATTGCCTCCCGTGCCTATAAGAAGCGGGATAAAGAATGTGAGGGCAACAACGGTTTCTATTGCGTAAGAATAACTATGGAGTACGGTAGAAGTCATCGTTTCTGTCAGAATACAGATTACAAGCCACATAAAACGTTTCCTGGCAAGAGTAAAGACATTTGCATGCAGATAACTGTCTTCCACGGGCTGGATACCAGCCATTTTTTCAAAGTCTTCTGTAGCCTCTTCTTCAAGTATATCAAGAATATCATCAAAGGTTACTATTCCTACAAGTCTTTCCTCACTATCAACAACAGGTACTGCATGAAGGTCATACCTTGAAATTATTTGAGCTACTTCTTCCTGATCCATTACCGTCGTAACGTATAAGGGCTCATCCATGAGTGAAGAGACCCTTGTATGTCCCTCGGCCATGATAAGGTCTTCAAGTTCTACAACTCCCCGGATATGCCTGTAAGTATCAACCACAAAACAGGTATAAATGGTCTCCTTGCTTCTGGCATTCATCCTTATCCTTGTTATAGCATCTTCCGCTGTCATGTCCTGTTTCAGGTCAATATACTCAGGTGTCATGATCCTGCCGGCCGAGTCATCAGGATAGTTTAAGAGTGTATTTGCAAGTTTTCTTTCTGAAGGAGAAAGGACCTGAAGCATTTTTTTAACGGTTTTTGCAGGAAGTTCATCAAAAAGAGCTGTTCTGTCATCATCCGACATTTCCTCGATCAATACGGCAACTTCGTCATCCGTTGAGTGTTCAAGAAGCTCTTCCCTTTCGGTTCCCTCCATCATCTCAAAAACATCTATCGCCAGTTCCTTGGGAAGCAACCTGAAAAGAAAAACTCTAGCAGGAGGTTCAAACTCATACAAGAGCTCAGCTATATCAGCAGGTTCAATCGAAGAAAGAACCTCTTTGATCTTTCTGAAATTACGGGCTGAAATAAGTTCACGAGTCTCTATGAGTAGCGTTTCAAGGGTATAAATCATAAAACCATCCCTCCTTATGATCCAGACAAACGAAAACAATAGAGTTATTTAATTAACTCTTTGTTATTACATCTGCAATTTTGGAAAAACTTATTTTTTAAAAGTTATACTGGGATAAAGGATGGGCATTTACTTTTCTTCAGACCATCCCCGACAACAGCCGGGCATGATCCAGGGTACTCATGATCAGACTATCGGCTGCTGAAGGCTACCAGTAACTCTGAATTTATTAATGTATAACGACAAAGGAACAGAACCGCTGTCCATTTACATCTCCTTCTCTGATTTAAAACATTTAATACTTCGGAATTGACAATAACACAGGGAACGGTACATGTCGAGTACCGTTCCCTGTGTATATGACAACCTGAATATCCTGAAATTAACGCTTGGAGTACTGGTAACGTGCGCGTGCTCCCTTGAGTCCGAATTTCTTTCTTTCGACCATTCTTGAATCTCGGGTCAACATTCCTGCTTTTCTCAAGACTGGCTTGAGATCAGGATTTAATCTTAAAAGTGCCCTTGCAAGTCCAAGCCTGACAGCTCCTGACTGACCCGTTAATCCACCGCCACTTGCATTTACATAAACATCGACCTTGCCCTCTACACCTGCAACCTTGAGAGGGGAAAGAGCTGTATCATGCCAGAGGGTACGTGGAAAATATTCATCAGGAGTTCTGTTGTTTATAAGGACTTTTCCCTGTCCTGGAACAACCCTGACTCTGGCCAGAGCGTTCTTTCTTCTTCCGGTTCCCCAGTAAAATGAAGGAGTATCCATTATTATTTATCTCCTTTCAAAGACCTATTAATCTTTTAACTCCACAGGCTTCTGGGAAGCATGCGGATGATTCGGGCCTGCATATACTTTCAACTTCAGATGCATCTTGAGACGATTCTTGGGCAGCATTCCCTTTATGACTTTTTCTATCAGTTTCTCAGGATGCTTCTCAAGCATTGTTGCATAATTAACCGCCTTTAAACCGCCTGGATAGCCGCTGAAGCTGTGAACTACAGACTGTTGCCTTTTTCTTCCAGTAAGCTTAACCTTTTCAGCATTTGTTATTATAACAAAATCTCCACAATCGACATGAGGAGTATAAACTGGCTTATTTTTTCCCGTAAGTATTTTTGAAACTTCCGTTGCCAGGCGCCCCAAAGGTTTATCTGTTGCATCGATCACATACCAGTTGCGCTCAATAGAGCCCTTTTTGGCCATGAACGTCCGGGTATCGGTCATATGATTCAACTCCTTTTGTACTCTTTTCCATGCATAAGTATCACTTTTATATTAAACCAAAGACCTGATTATCAATAGCTTGCAATGACTGCTGTTGATCTTATGATGATCAGAAAGAACGTGGCAGGGGCTCTATCTAACCATGTCCAGCAAGCTTATTGACCCTTCAGGACTTGATTCCAAGAATATTTTATCTAAGATCCATATCTCCTACACTAATAAGAGCAGGATTATCTATAATTCCTGGAAGCCTTCCCCTTTTCGCTACAGGTTGTCCATCGACTTCCTTAATATCCATTGTCATGTCGCGGGGTGTAGCATGTGCTATATAACTTCCAACTCCGAAGGAGTCTACTCCTGCATCTGAAAGAATCCTTATCCTTTCAGGTGTGAGCCCTCCGGAAGCAATAATCTGAACTTTTGAATGACCAGCTTTGTCAAGCCTCCAGCGTACCTCTTTAACAAGTTCCGGCGTTACTCCGCCTCTTTCTCCGGGAGTATCAAGCCTTACACCCTGGAGAGCATCCCCAAGCGCCTCGGCAACTCTCAAAGATTCCTCGGCCTCATCCTTGAACGTGTCCACCAGAATAATCCTGGGTTCCCCCTCGGGAAGCATGGAATGATAGGCTTTCGCCAGTTTAACTGTATCACCGGAGATAAGTATGGCAGCATGAGGAATGGTACCCTTTGGCTCCATACCAGCAAGCTTGGCCCCGAGAATACAGCTCGCTGCAGCACATCCTCCGAACTTAACGGCTGTTCTTTCCATCACCGGAGCTATAGCTGGATGCACATGCCTTGCACCGAAACACAGAACCGGACGACCCATAGCAGCTTCAACACACTGACGGGCAGCCGTGGCCCATCCAGTGGAACTTGCCAGCATTCCCAGGATAACCGTCTCAAACATACCAAATTGTGAATATGGTCCAGAGATCCTCAAGACAACATCTTTTGAACTGAAGGGTGACCCCTCGGGCAAAGCCTCTATCTTGATATTTCTGCCATGTAATAATCTGAGCACTTCAGACAGACCTGCAAATATACCATCACCACGTGAAAAGAACTCAGCAGAAACATTCGAATCAAAATTACCGTAATTCCTAAGGACATCTCTTGTCTTCACAAAATAAACGTCCGTGGTCAGCCCGGAATCTATCTCATCATGCTGAGCACTGAAATAGCGATCCTGTGCAACTTCCAGTGATGAAATATCATCGAGTGAATCAAGCCTCTTTTGCGTCATTTCCTGTACCTAAGAAACCATCATTACAAGTACAAGAGAATTGATCATAAAAAGGGTTGAAAGAACAACAGTTATTTTTGTCAGAAAAGTAAATCTCTGCCATTGGTTGCTGCCACCGGTCATATCGGCCTGGGTTCCTCCGCCGAATACTCCAGTAAACCCTCCCTGCTTTCTATGTTGAAGCATTACTACAGAAATGAGGGCAATACATAAAATAAGGTGGCCTATACTAAGGATCATTCGCAAAATGGTGCACCTCCTACAGCTTCTTCTAAGAGAGAACAGTTGGTTATTTTATCACAGATACTTCCGAAAGCATACTTAAAAGTGATGAAGCAGCCATGGCTCTGTGAGAAATTTTGTTTTTTACATTCTTACCAAGATACCCAAAGGTTTTGTCATATCCTGCCGGCACGAAAAGGGGATCATAACCAAAACCCGATGTACCCGAAGGCTGCCGGGAAATATTACCCCAACAATACCCCTGGGTCAACCATGTTTGTCCCTGTGCAGGGAAAAAGAGAACAAAAGACGCAACATAGCGACACGTACGTGTCTGTTTACCTTCAAGCTTTTCAAGTATCAGGGAATTTCTCTTTTCGTCATTTTCTGCGACTCGGGAAGAATATAAACCTGGCCACCAGCCCAGAGATTCAACCTCGAGACCGCTGTCATCAGCCAGACAGGGCATCCCCGTTTCCATACTCCAGTGATATGCTTTGAGGATAGCGTTTTCGGAATAGCTACTGCCGTTTTCTTCAACATCAAGATCCAGAAGATCTGCACCATAAATGATCCTTAGACCGGAATGGGCAAAGAATTCGGATATTTCCTGATATTTATGACTGTTTCTACTCGCAAGAACTATTTCAGGCCTTTCCAAGAACATTTATTTCCTCCTGGGTAAGGTTAAGGGAATCCTTCTGCCTTTGTATCAGCTGCCTTATTCCGTCTAAGGCAATATCCAGCATGTTGTCAAGCTCGTTCCGGGAGAATGTATCTCCTTCTCCCGTACCCTGGATCTCAATAAAATGTCCATATTCATTCATAACGAGGTTGAGATCAACGTCGGCCCTGCTATCCTCATAATAGGAAAGATCAAGCATTATTTTCCCATCTATCTTGCCAGCACTCACTGCTCCTACGAATGCCTTAACAGGGATCGTTGTCAGTTTTCCGTCTTTCCACAGTTTTCTGAGGGCATCAAAAAGAGCTACGAATGCTCCGGTTATAGATGCTGTCCTTGTACCACCATCTGCCTGTATAACGTCGCAATCTATTCTGATAGTTCGTTCTCCAAGATCATTCAGGTCAACAGCAGCCCTTAGTGATCTTCCTATGAGTCTCTGGATCTCTGAACATCTGCCGTTTATACTGCCTTTAGATGTACTCCGGTTCATCCGAGTCTCGGTTGACCGGGGTAACATGGCATACTCCGCAGTCACCCACCCCTGGCCTGTCCCCCTGAGAAATGGCGGAACTTTTTCTTCCACTGAAGCAGTACAGATAACCTTTGTCTGACCACATTCTATTAAAACTGAACCCTCTGCATAAATGGTGTAGTTTCTCTCTATGTTAATGGACCTGATCTCGGGATCGTATCGCCCATCGATCCTGTTGCCGCTCATATAATGTCCTCCGTTCGAATATTGAATATCTACGCTGATGGTGCAAGCTGCCAGGGAACAGAAAGATCAATTGGAAGATTAGAAGGAGGCTGCTCCCCCTGAATAAGTATTCTCACCTTGTTTACTGGATTGAAATTCTCAACCATTGATCTGACTATACTGGTCATAAGAATGGAAGCATTCCTCTTTCCGATATCAGTTAAAGACGAAATAAATGATGAATTGAGATCAATATAAAGTATTTCCCCTGTTCTAAATATGTGCAATACCGAAAATCCGCTTGAAAGGAAACCGTTATTCTCTGCTTCCATGGAAATTGTAGAAAGAACCTTTCCGATCCGGTCCTCCATTATCATCGCGGGATTAACTTTAAAAGACATTTTTGACATTGCCTTTCCAGAGGGTATGTAGATATTAAAAGTATCCCTGGTTACTGAAAGCTCAGAGTCATCTTGTGTTTTTTCGTTGTTTAGTACTTTCTCAAGCTCCTGCTGGTCTGAAACCACATTTTCAGTTACAGATGCATCCCCGTCACTTATGATGTCAAGTACAAAGGATGTTCCATAATATCCAAGGCCGAAACATATTACTACGAGAGATATCCATGCAACTATCCGGTATGCTAATGGTGCTTTATTCCGTTTTCCCTTTGAACTTTTCTTCTTTGTAAAACTTTCTTCCTCTTCAATTTCAAACTGGTCCTTATCTTCTTTCATGCAAAACGGACGTTCTCAGTTCTGAAAAACGTCCTTCCTCCCTTCAGAATCGATTTATTTATGTAGAAAGGATCATGAACGTTCAAGATAATCTTCAATTCCCCTGGCAAGAGCCGCGGCTATCTTCTTCTGATACGAAGAAGATGCCAGTTTTCTGGCTTCCTGACTTTCAGTAATAAAACCGGTTTCTATAAGCACTGAAGGCATCCCGGCACCGCGAAGCACGAAGAAAGGTGCCTGCGCCACTCTTCTCATGGGAAGCCCCTGACGTTTGCCACAGTTGAAAAGGACCTCAGCCATGTCTGTACTCTGTCCAATTTTTGCGTTCTGCTGCATATTTCCCAGTATACTGAGCAACATTCGGGTCCTCTTATCCGATGCCTGAACATTATGGCTTTCAGAATTGCCATTGCTCAACTCCCTGTTTTCAATAAGAGCCAGCTGCATGGCATCCTTATCAGTTGGCAAAGCCATTAAGTATATTTCCATTCCTGTAGCATGCCGCCCAGGGGGTAGAGCATTTGCATGAATACTTACAAAAACTTCAGCATTCCATTTAGTGGCAAGTTCTGTCCTTTCTCTCAACCTCAGGTATCTGTCATCCGTCCGTGTCAATCTAACCGAAATACCTTTCGCCCGCAATTGACTGGCAAGCTCTTTAGATATTTTAAGATTAATGTCCTTCTCACGGATACCGTTGGCTACAGCTCCAGGATCTTTCCCGCCATGACCAGGGTCGATAACTACAATTCCTGAACCTGAATTATTTACGTCCATATTATTACCATCGGGGTCAGCAGCAGAAGGCAACTGTATTCTATCTGGAGCCTTGTTCAACGAAAGCGGCCTGCCGGAAGATGACCTGGAAAAATCTATCACGAGCCTTTGAGGATCCTCAAGCACAAAATGGTTAACAGATGCACTATTATGTTTGAAATAGATGATCATATTTTTCCCGGAATGGGTTATAGCGGTATTAACCACAGAAGGATACGGCGAATCAAGATCAGACATCTGGAAACGGGGCGAATATGCAAAACGAACTGCTATTTTCCCATTGCCTGTATCAAGAGCAGGTATCCGTTCTCCAGGGATATCCATAACAACCCTTATAAGACTCCCGTGATCTCCCCATCTTATAGAATTTATCCGAGAAAGATCTTCTCCTTCGGTTTTCAGTGTAAAACTGCGTTTATTAATATTTTGGGAATCGCTTTCCCGAACCCTTTTCTCGGGAATCTCCCCACTTCCTGCCCATTGAAGTATGTGATCTGTCCCTCGGGCATTTATCAACATGGACATTATTTTGAGCGCAGATCTTGAATCTATCCACCATCTGTTATTTTTAAAAACCGCTTCTGAAGCCATGGGTACAAGCTTTACATTAAACCATACTGCTGAAGTTTCCTGCATTATCTGAACCCTTTCAGTTCCGTCCTTGATAATAAGGGTCCCATCCTTTGGGAAAAGAGAAAGATCCAGCGCACGGGCGATAGTTCCAATGGATACCATCTTTACGCCGTTGCTTTCATATGCCGGAATAATTCCTTTATCCTCACCATCAAGCCAAAGCCGCCATCCAGCCTCCGCTAAAATCTCGGCCTTTCCGCAAAAAAGCAGGGAAAGAAAGAATATAAAAAGTAGCAGTATGGAAAACTTACGAACCTGCTGCAGACACATCTTTTACCACCAAAGTACAACCTCCAGTATTACCAAAAAAACGCAGATCGTTTCCTACAGATTCGATCTGGTCAAGGACTTCCACAATATTTCCGGCAATGGTAATTCCGGAAACTGGCTGCGCGAGCTTGCCGCCGCCTATAAAAGCTCCCTTTATCCCAAGTGAAAAATCTCCGCTTACAGGATCAACTGTATGCAGACCAAGAAATTCAAGTACATATATGCCCTTTTTGGTCCTGGATATCATATCAGAAGGTCCTTCATCACCCGGGACCATATAAAGATTTGTAACATCAATATCCGGCAATGTCGATATACCTCTGGAAGCATTTCCAGTTGAGCTGACTCCAGCCATTTTTGCGTATTTCATGTTGTAGAGAAAAGAGTTCACTCTGCCTTTATCAAGTAAGACAGTAGTGGAAGCAGGATGTCCCTCGCCATCAAAAGGAGAAGTTCCCATTCCTGCTCTGCGTTTTCCATCATCAACTATTGTAAGTAAGGATGATCCCACCTTCAATCCCGTCTTGTCCTTGAACAGTGACTTGCCTTTAGAAACGTTTGACGCGAGAAAGAGATCACCGATTATCTCAAGAAAAGAAACCGAAGCTTCAGGATCAAGGACAAGATCATATTTACCTGTCTCCAGCGTAGAACCACCAAGAACCATTGCTGTCCTTGTAACTGCTTCTCTGGCTACTTTGAGATGATCGATACCGGAAAGGTTTCTTGATTCATCTCCAAAACCTCCCATTTCCCTGTTTTCTCCATCCTGAAGCACAACTGCTGCGCCACAACTTGCATATGTAGACATGTAACTGCCCGAGTATCCATAACTCGAAGCATAAAATATCCCGACTTCACCATCAGCCCAAGAGGCACTCCTTACAGAAAGAACTCGTGGATCATTGCTGCAGACAGCATCCGTCATCTCGATGCATTTCCCCATCCTGTCTTCCGGAGTCAGCTTTGTAACAGATGGATCATACAAACCCAGGTCCACAGGTTCAGGAGGATCCCCTTCATAAAGAGAGACCCAGGGATCTGGTTCAGAAGATCTGCAGTTGTTCCAGCTCCATTCAACAAGGTCTTCCATATCACGTTTCCCAAATGAGTTAATATATGCAACACCCTGTCGGCCGTCATCAGCTATTGTTCTGAGCCCTATACCCTTGTTGTAACCTGTGATATTTTTTTCGGGTTTACCCTCTGAGAGACTTATCATATGTCCGGTTCTCTCTACATGGATAAAATCAGCTCCATATGCACCTTTATTCAGAGCTGATCTAATTACAGATTCAGAGACATTCTCCAGCCAGGGTCTCAGCTCTGTTTTCACTGACAAACTCTCGCCTCTTCAACAATTATATCCGCGGCCTCTAAAACCTGTTTACGGGAAACATCAATGTGCGTCACCAGGCGGAATCTGCCATTGCCAACACCATTGAACTGGACTCCTCTTTTTTTACAGGCTTCAAGGAAAACAGGATCTTTTTCACCTTCTCCATCAATGTTAAAAAATACCATATTAGTTGTTCTTCCGGTATTTTCAACCTTTAATCCTGCTTCTGCAAGTTTTGACGCAAGGATCCCCGCATTTTCATGATCCTCGGCGAGCCTGCCGATATTGTTGTTGAGCGCATAAAGCCCCCCGGCCGCGATTATCCCGGCCTGACGCATTCCCCCTCCAACTTTTTTCCTCCAGAATCTTGCTCTGTCAATAAAAGCAGATGTCGAACAGATAAGTGAACCGACAGGAGCACCAAGCCCCTTTGAAAGACAAAGCTGAACCGAATCCACTTTTTGCGTAAATCTGGTCACAGGAACATTAAACTCTATGGCTGCATTAAAGATCCTTGCGCCATCCAGATGGATAGAAAGTCCATTCACTTTTGCAAAATCGGCAGTTTCAGAAAATGACTCAGGGTCAACAGCTATTCCGCCGCATCTATTGTGGGTGTTCTCAAGACAAAGGAGCTTTGCCGGAGCAAAGTGAATATTTTCAGGCCTCAGCCAACTCTGTATACCATCTATTTCAGGTATTCCGCTTTGATCATTGACGATCAAAGGCAGTATACCTCCAAGGACTGAAAGCCCTCCAGCTTCATAGTAGTATATGTGACTTTTGGCACCAAGGACAGCCCCATCGCCTGCGCAGCAATGCGAAAGCATTGCAACGAGGTTGCCCATTGTTCCGGAAACAACAAAAAGAGCATCCTCTTTACCCGTCAGCTCCGCTCCCTTTTCTTCAAGTGCACGAACTGTAGGATCCTCAAGATACACATCATCTCCCACCTCTGCCGTGGACATTGCTTTTCGCATTTGCTCATCCGGTCTGGTTACTGTATCGCTTTTAAGATCTATAACAGACATAACTATCCCTCCTGTTTAAAAAATATATTGATACCGGAGAAAAATTAATTTATACAGTTTTTCAATTTTATAAAACCATCTGTAAAAAAGACTTTCAGGTAATGATACCATTATTAACGACAAGATGAACCCGTATTTTTTCTAAAGACTTATACCAAGTCTTGCCCAGGGAAGAAAATCCTCCCTTACTGCAATACCCATTCCTTTTGATTGCCTGTTCTCTCCATGGAAATCACTCCCGGCAGTAAAGCAAAGTGAATGCTTTGATGCAAGCTTCATGCAACGAAACATCTCTTCGGGCGTGTGAGACGGATATATACACTCCATGCCCCATAAACCCATTGAACGCATCTCAAGAAGAAGTTTATCAAGTACATTCTCATCCCTGGTAGTTTGAGATGGATGGGCAAGCACAGGAAGACCTCCTGCCTCAAGGATCAGGGATATACACTTTTGAGGTTCAAGCCTCAGTCCTGGCTCATATGCCAAAGCTCCTCGTGACAGATATTTGCTGAATGCTGACGGGATATCCTTAGCATACCCATTTCTTACAATTGTTCTCGCAAAATGCGGCCTTGCGAGGACTGACCCACCAGCTTCGGCCCTGATCTCATCCAGATCTATCTTGATCCCCGCTTCGTTGAGTTTTTTATGTATCTTCAGATTTCTGCTATTTCTGTGCTTTCGTATTTCCTCAAGTGCACGGTTAAAACCTTCATGCTTATGATCTATCCTGTAACCCAATATATGAAGCGTACCTGGATATTGAGCTGAAAGCTCAACTCCAGATATACACTTTATGTTGTATTTCCTGCAAGCCGCGAGAAAGGCGCTGGTTCCTTCCACTGTATCATGGTCAGTAAGACTAAGGACCGAGATCCCCCGTTTTTTTGCTTCCTTTACAAGATCTGGGGGGCTATAAGTGCCGTCAGAACATCTGCTGTGAATATGGAGATCTATCTTGATCATTAAAGGGAGAACCTGCCTGGACGGTTCCACTCCTGGTGATAGAGCATTTCTCCATTAAGAGTCCTGATAATTATGCCCTCAGGCTCAAGAATAGCAACGCTCGCAGGATCTCTTCCCTTTGGAAGACTCGCTGAACCTGGATTAAGATACAATGTTCCATCCTCTTCCGTAAGTGATGCGATGTGAGTATGCCCAGTTAAAACAAGGTCCGGGGCGAATTTTCGTGAATCTTCTCTTGTCTTAGTAAAACTGGTACCATGAGTTGCCATTAAAAGACGTCCTTCCCACCAGACAACAATGTAGGGTGACATTATCGGCCATTTGATAACCTGCTGATCAACTTCGGAATCACAGTTACCCTTCGCTATAAGGACTGGAACCTGTGAGGAATTTATTAATGAAGGCAGGCTTTTTGTATTATAATCTTCCGGCAGAGCATTTGAAGGACCGTGATAAATAACATCACCGCAATGTATTATAAGATCAATATCTCCCCATACCTGAAGAGCTTTTTCCCATGAAGATACACTTCCGTGTGTATCTGAAATAACTCCTATTCTTGTCAAATATAACACTCCTTTTTTCCAGAAAGATACATTATCCATGTAAAATTCGATCTCTATTTATAGAATTATAACTTATCCGGGTCGAGTAACTGAAAACGACAGGATTTTTTACGGAGAAGTTGTTACAATGTTCCAGGTTAGTCTTTTGCCGGGTTGTAAATTATTGAAAACAAAAATTATGTAAAAGGAGAAATAAACAATGGAAAATCAGTCAACGGATCTTAAGCAGTTTTATGATGATATGAAGGATATGCTGGACTCAACTTCATTGGTTACAGCAAGAATGATCGATTCCATACTTACAAACTCTCAACTTGCAAGCACAACAACCCCTGAAATGCAGGATCTCTTTCATTCCTGGATCAATTGTATCTCAGGAGAGGTAAAACGGAAACTTCTGGATGTAGATAACTCATCTGACAGTAACCTGGAAAATATCGCTAACGAAATTGGGATAAACAGAACCACACTTCTATCTCTTGCCCTTTATCTTCACCGCAAAGGAGATATCTCAATAGAAGGACTAAATGTTAAACAAGGCAAAGGCAGCAATACCGAAATCTGTCATGAGAACAAATAGAACGAGGGACTTCCCATCGGGGAAGTCCCTCGTTCTCAAAGGTTGGAGATCAGATAATTATCCTCCGGTCAGGATCAACACCACTATAGAACTGGTCCATCTTCATTCTTATCTGTGACGGTGACGAGACCATCAGGCTTATGTGTTTGCCGGTAAACCCCCTGAGCTCGTCTATCGCTAACAGATTCAACGGCTCTGCAATTGCAACCCTGAGTATATCTCCATCAAGGTCTACAGGAATTATCTCAAGTCTTTTCGCAATATTTATAGGGACAAGCTCCATAGCTTCTTTTGAGGGAGTAATATCATCAAAAGATATCAGAGGCAGGTCCAGCTGTGTACTAACTGCTATAGCAAGCTGTCTTTCAGAAACAAGCCCGTTCTTGATAAGGATCTCCCCAATTCTCATTTTGTTGATCTTCTGCTCGTCGAGAGCCTCCACTAATTGCTTTCTGGTAATAGCCCCATCATTCATCAATATATCACCAAGAAGCACACCCTTTGATATCTCTTTTGTACCCTCTATATCCTTGATGTCCAAAGCCCTGTAAAATCGGGGGATCTCTCTCTTTATCGCAGAAGGAAGCGCCATTGCAAATTCAACTTCCCTATCACATATATTTCTAAGTTCCTGAACTGTTTCTTTGCTTAAAGGTTCGGCAATAGCGATTTTCAAAGCTCCATCAGGAGTTAGATTTACAGGAAGTAACTGGTGATTTTCAGCCATTTCGCGCGGCACTAACGATAGCGCATCAATGGAGGGTTCATGGCTGGCAAGAAGTATCATAGGAATATGAAGCTGTTTACTTAGAGCATCAGTTAACTGCAGTTCATTAAGAAAACCATGCTTCATTATGATATGCCCAAGTCTCTGATGAGTTATTTTCTGATCCTCAAGAGCGATCCTGAGCTGTCTTTCACTTAACAGACCTGACGTAATAAGGATATCCCCGAGACGAAAACATTTTTCATCGTCAAAGAGATCCGTTTTCATATCTTTCTTTTTGTACCAGCGCGATATGGCACATCTGATATCAGTGGCTGTCGAAACTGATGTCTTAACCTCAAGGCCTGTAAACATACGTAGCTCATCAAGCGCAAGAAGGTTAAGGGGCTCAGATATAACAACGAGCAATGCCCCTTCAGTAATAAGCAGTGGCAAAATCTCAAGACGTTCGGCTACTGAAAGTGGAATAAGGCGCAGAGCTTCCTCTTCAGGCTGAACATCATTCATATCTACAAATGGTATCATCAACTGCTTGCTGATACCTATGGAAAGATCCCTCTCGGATAACCATCCGTTCTTTACAAGGATAGAACCTAAACGATCCTCGGCATGTTTCTGCTTCCTGAGTGCTGAGGAAAGCTGCTCAACTGTTATAAGTCCGTGATTTACAAGGACACGTCCAAGCAGATCCTGTTTCCCATGAATATACATAACAGACAAAACCTCACATTCATAATTAAATATGAGAATAACTTAATCTTTCTTAGTATATCACTTATTCGCGACATGAAGAAACAAAAGCAGCTTTACAAAAAGAGTTGTTAGCAACTTGTTACACTTCAACATTAATACCCAGGCCATCTTTCGGGGCACCCCGACAGGCAAATCCAATTACCAGAGATATCTGTACGAGGGCATTGATAATGAGATTGAGTGTAGAAATGTGTACAGAGGAATAAGTCAGTCAAAGAAAGTGAAGAGGGTCTAAATAGAACTTTGAATAAAAGGATAGTCCCGGGAAGTCAGAGGACAGGAGAATTAAGGGAGGTTGCAGATAGTTTGCAAATAGTTTCAAAAGGGAAGTTACAGACAGTTAAAAAAGATGAAATGTCAGTGAGTTTAAAGAGAAAGGAGTACCGTTTTCAGTTATTTTACGTGGAAGACGAATTATATCAGGCTCAGAATAAAAAAGGAAATAAATGGAGATACGAGAGTATAAAAACAATAAAAGGCATCTGGCAGCGACCTACTCTCCCACGGATACACTCCGCAGTACCATCGGCGCTGGAGGGCTTAACTTCCGGGTTCGGCATGGAGCCGGGTGTACCCCCTCCGCTATAGCCACCAGATACCTTTCATATTTCTAACTTTTTGTGCTGCTCAAGGTTCATTATACAGAAAATATTGCAGTTGCGCATGTCGCATGTTACAAAATCTATCTACAGATCTAAACTGCGACCTCAACAGAAAATATGAAGAAAAAAACCAAAACGAATAAAGAAAGGTTAAGGCCTCGGTGTATTAGTACCGGTCAGCTAAAGACCTCACAGCCCTTACACCTCCGGCCTATCAACCCTGTAGTCTCCAGGACACCTTACCTGCTTATGCAGTGGGGTATCTCATCTTGGAGGCGGCTTCCCGCTTAGATGCCTTCAGCGGTTATCCGTTCCGCACGTAGCTACCCGGCTTATGCATTTGGCAACACAACCGGTACACCAGAGGTGCGTCCACTTCGGTCCTCTCGTACTAGAAGCAGCTCTCCTCAAATACCCTGCGCCCGTAGTGGATAGGGACCGAACTGTCTCACGACGTTCTAAACCCAGCTCACGTACCGCTTTAATGGGCGAACAGACCAACCCTTGGGACCTGCTTCAGCCCCAGGATGCGACGAGCCGACATCGAGGTGCCAAACCCCGCCGTCGATAGGAACTCTCGGGCGGGATCAGCCTGTTATCCCCGGGGTAGCTTTTATCCGATGAGCGACGGCCCTTCCATTCGGTACCGCCGGATCACTAGCACCAACTTTCGTTCCTGATCGATCCGTCAATCTCACAGTCAAGCCACCTTATACGCTTGCGCTCTATGGGCGATTTCCATTCGCCCTGAGGTGACCTTTGCGCGCCTCCGTTACTCTTTGGGAGGCGACCGCCCCAGTCAAACTGCCTACCTGACAATGTCCCACATGCCGATTCAGACCTTGTGGTTAGAACCCCAGCATGTCAAGGGTGGTATCCCAACGGCGACTCCTATATGGCTGGCGCCACATATTCAACGTCTCCCACCTATCCTGTACATAACATACCAAAATCCAATATCAGGCTACAGTAAAGCTCCACGGGGTCTTTCCGTCCTACTACGGGTAACTGGCGTCTTTACCAGTACCACAATTTCACCGGGTCTCTCGTTGAGACAGTGCCCAAATCGTTACACCATTCGTGCAGGTCGGAACTTACCCGACAAGGAATTTCGCTACCTTAGGACCGTTATAGTTACGGCCGCCGTTTACTGGGGCTTCGATTCAGAGCTTCGCACATAAATGTACTAACCCCTCTTCTTAACCTTCCAGCACCGGGCAGGTGTCAGTCCATATACTTCGGCTTACGCCTTATGCATAGACCTGTGTTTTTAGTAAACAGTCGCTTGGGCCTGGTTTCTGCGACCACTCTCAGCTCCACATGATTATATTTCACCAGAGTGGCACCCCTTCTCCCGAAGTTACGGGGTCAACTTGCAGAGTTCCTTAACGAGAGTTTTCCCGCTCACCTTAGCCTGCTCAGCCAGCCCACCTGTGTCGGTTTCGGGTACGAGCGCGCCAATTCCTCCCTAGAGGCTTTTCTCGGCAGCTCGGCTTCAATGACTTCGCACCCGTAGGTGCTCCCCATCAGATCTCGGCGTTTACAAAAAAGGGGATTTGCCTCCTCTTTCCGCCTACCTCCTTGGACCGGGTATTCCATCACCCGGATCACTTAGCCTCCTGCGTCACCCCATCGGTATTAACGTCCTCGGCGCGGGGCAGGAATGTCTACCTGCTGTCCATCGACTACGCCTTGCGGCCTCGCCTTAGGTCCCGCCTAACCCTGGGTGGATGACCCTTCCCCAGGAACCCTTGGGCTTCCGGTGAGTAAGTTTCTCACTTACTTCGCGTTACTCATGCCGACATTCTCACTTCGCTGCAGTCCACCGTGCCTCACAACACGACTTCGCCCCGCAGCGAACGCTCCCCTACCGATCCAATCAAATTAATGATCAAATCCCGCAGCTTCGGTGATATGCTTAGCCCCCTACATTTTCGGCGCAGAGATCCTCGACCAGTGAGCTGTTACGCACTCTTTAAAGGAATGGCTGCTTCTAAGCCAACCTCCTGGCTGTTTCTGCATCTCCACATCCTTGCCACACTCAGCATATCTTTGGGACCTTAGCTGGCGGTCTGGGCTGTTTCCCTCGTGACCACGAACCTTCTCACCCGTAGTCTCACTCCTGTGCTATGGAGTATGGGTATTCGGAGTTTGGTTGAATTTGGTAGGACCCCAGTCCCCCGCATCCATCCAGTGCTCTACCCCCCATACTAAACACACAAGGCTGCACCTAAATGCATTTCGGGGAGAACCAGCTATAACCGTACTCGATTAGCTTTTCACTCCTATCCACAGCTCATCCAAATCTTTTTCAACAGATACTGGTTCGGCCCTCCATCCGGTTTCACCCGGACTTCAGCCTGGCCATGGATAGATCGTACGGCTTCGGGTCTATTACATGAAACTCAGCGCCCTATTCAGACTCGGTTTCCCTGCGGCTCCAGACCTTGCAGTCCTTAACCTCGCTACATGCAATAACTCGCCGGCTCATTTTACAAAAGGCACACCGCCACCTTCCTTGCCTCGCGACAATTCCGGCTACGATTGCTTGTAAGCATACGGTTTCAGGTCTATTTCACTCCCCGCCAGGGGTGCTTTTCACCTTTCCCTCTCGGTACTGCTGCACTATCGGTCACTGACAGTATTTAGCCTTGGACCATGGTCGGCCCTGATTCAACCGGAATTCCTCGTGCTCCGGCATACTCGGGGTTCCACTTCTGGAGCTCTCTACCTTTCGCCTACGGGACTCTCACCCTCTTCGGTCCGCTTTCCCAACACAGTTCAGCTAGATAAAAAGTTTGTAACTCCAGTGCAGACCTGCGGATCTGCATCAAGCAGCCCCTCTACACCACATAAACAACGACCGCAGTCTTACATCCATGTGGTTTGGGCTAATCCCCTTTCGCTCACCACTACTCAGGGAATCTCTTCGATTTCTCTTCCTCCGGTTACTGAGATGTTTCACTTCGCCGGGTTCCTCCGCCTTAGCGGTGTCTGGATTACTCCAGACGGGTTGCCCCATTCGGATATCTGCGGATCATGGGTAGCTTGCACCTACCCGCAGCTTTTCGCAGCTTGCCACGTCCTTCATCGGCTGTCAGTGCCAAGGCATCCACCGTATGCCCTTTATACCTTAACCTTACCTTTACTCGTTTCGCTTCTTCTTCATATTCTGCTGTCAAGGTGCATAACTTATAGGTAATAACGGATATCTCGGCTAACCACTGTTCCTTGCTTCCCTGCTTCACACAGGGCTCCTTAGAAAGGAGGTGATCCAGCCGCACCTTCCGGTACGGCTACCTTGTTACGACTTCACCCCCCTTACCAGACACACCTTCGACGGCTCCTCCCCGCTCGAAAGCGGGTTAGGCCACCGGCTTCGGGTGCACCCAACTCGGGTGGTGTGACGGGCGGTGTGTACAAGGCCCGGGAACGTATTCACCGCGGCTTGGCTGATCCGCGATTACTAGCGATTCCAGCTTCATGCAGTCGAGTTGCAGACTGCAATCCGAACTGAGACCGGCTTTAAGGGATCTGCTTCCCTTCGCAGAGTCGCTTCCCGTTGTACCGGCCATTGTAGCACGTGTGTCGCCCTGGACATAAGGGCCATGATGACTTGACGTCATCCCCACCTTCCTCCGGCTTGTCGCCGGCAGTCCAATTAGAGTGCCCAGCTTGACCTGATGGCAACTAATTGCAGGGGTTGCGCTCGTTGCGGGACTTAACCCAACATCTCACGACACGAGCTGACGACAGCCATGCAGCACCTGTCTACGCTCCCTATCCGAAAACAGGGTCTCTCGCCTTTCAGCTCAATAAAACGTACATGTCAAATCCAGGTAAGGTTCTTCGGTTTGCATCGAATTAAACCACGTGCTCCACCGCTTGTGCGGGCCCCCGTCAATTCTTTTGAGTTTCAACCTTGCGGTCGTAATCCCCAGGCGGAATGCTTATCGCGTTAACTCCGGCACGGATGGTTCACCCACCCACACCTAGCATTCATCGTTTACGGCCAGGACTACCCGGGTATCTAATCCGGTTCGCTCCCCTGGCTTTCGCACCTCAGCGTCAGTTACTGGCCAGTAAGCCGCCTTCGCCACTGGTGTTCTTCCCGATATCTACGCATTTCACCGCTACACCGGGAATTCCGCTTACCTCTCCAGTACTCTAGATATACAGTTTCAACCGCATACACCGGTTAAGCCCGTGTATTTAACAGCTGACTTGCATATCCGCCTGCGTGCCCTTTACGCCCAGTAATTCCGGATAACGCTCGGTCCCTACGTATTACCGCGGCTGCTGGCACGTAGTTAGCCGGACCTTCCTCGTACGGTACCGTCACTTTCTTCTTCCCGTACAACAGCGGTTTACAACCCAAAGGCCTTCTTCCCGCACGCGGCGTCGCTGGGTCAGGCTTGCGCCCATTGCCCAATATTCCCCACTGCTGCCTCCCGTAGGAGTCTGGACCGTCTCTCAGTTCCAGTGTGGCCGTCCACCCTCTCAGGCCGGCTACCCGTCGTCGCCTTGGTAGGCCATTACCCCACCAACTAACTGATAGGACATGAGCCCCTCCCTGAGCAGATCGCTCCTTTCACCCGTAGGCTTATGGGGTATTAGCGCCCGTTTCCAGACGTTGTCCCCCTCTCAGAGACAGGTTCCCATGCTTTACTCACCCGTTCGCCACTAAGTATATATCCGTCAAACACGTATGCTCTCAAAATATATACCCCGTTCGACTTGCATGTGTTAAGCACGCCGCCAGCGTTCATCCTGAGCCAAGATCAAACTCTCCATGAATTTCTTATTCAAAAGCCTGCTTTGCTCTGATACACTGTATTCCGTTTTCAAGATTCCGTTGCCCTCACAGGCAACAGCGAGAAATATACCATGCTCGTAAAACTAATGCAAGCCCTTTTTTAAAAAGTTTTTACATAACTGTAATTTACTGGCATATACGACCATGATTCGGTATTATAGGCTATATTGGACAGGCATGTAAAATGTGATATAAAGACTATTCTTCACTGATATTTTTACTACCAGTTTCAGTCAGACTCAATTTGTTCAGGGGGCTTCACAATGGCAAAAAAGAAGAAAAAGAAACCATCCTTATTAAAGAAACTGCTTTTCTCAATACTTTTCATAACTCTTCTCGGGGTCGCTGCTGCTACTGTAGGTGGTTTTATTTATATAAATGATATGGTTTCGGACCTACCTTCTCCCGAGGAAATGCTTTCTCATGAAACCAGCATAGCATCGGTAGTATATGACAGGAACGGTAAAGTTATAACCAAGCTTTTCCTGGAGAATCGAACCCCTGTCATTCTAAGGGAAATATCCCCATGGATGGTAAAATCGACTCTGGCCGCAGAAGATTCTTCCTTCTACAAACATCCGGGTATTAAAATATCAGCAATAATAAGGGCTCTGTACATTGATATAATGCATCAGGACATCAAACAGGGTGGAAGCACAATAACACAGCAACTTGCAAGGACCCTTTTTCTCACTAATGAACAGACCATTGAAAGAAAGATAAAGGAACTTGTAATTGCCCTGCGTCTTGAACAGATGTTTTCAAAGGACCGCATTCTCGAGATGTATCTGAATACCATTTATTTTGGCCACGGAACATGGGGAATTGATACTGCATCCCATAACTATTTCGGAAAACCCCCATCGGAACTGGATCTTGCTGAAGCAAGCATGATAGCAGGACTTATCGCCGCACCTGAACGTTATTCTCCCCTGAAACACCCGGAGATGGGGAAAATACGTCAGAAGTATGTGCTTGACCGTCTGGAATCACTCGGCTGGATAACCCCCGAACAGTCAGAATCAGCATACGAGGAAAAACTTGTTCTCAAGACCAGAAAGACAGGCAACACAAATTATAATCTTGCGCCATATTTTGTATCTGAGATACTTTTTTCACACCTTCTACCTGAATACGGTAAGGAAAAGGTCTACAGAGGCGGTCTTCAGATACATACTACTATTGACCTTGACCTTCAGAAAAAAGCCAAGGATTCGCTTAATACTCTTGAAACTGAAGGAGCACTTGTGTCCTTTGATCCCTCGACCGGTGAGGTCCTTGCCATGACAGGAGGTAAGGATTTTAAGAACAGCAAGTTCAACCGTGCGGTTCAGGCCTACCGCCAGCCAGGATCCGCCTTTAAACCCTTTGTATATTCTGCTGCCTATGAAAGCGGGATCCTTCCGATCGACCATATACTTGACGCACCCATTTCTTTCGATCACCAGGGACCAGACGACAAAGTGTGGGCCCCCGGGAACTACAGCGGAGAATTTCGCGGTGAAGTTACGATACTCGAAGCATTGAGCCACTCTTACAATACTGTAGCTGTAAGGACTGCCCAGATGACAGGTATCGAATCTGTAATTTCCCTGGCCCGAAAAACCGGACTTACCTCCCCGCATATCCCCCATGACCTGTCTGCCTCACTTGGAAGTGCGAGCATAACACCGATCGAGCTTGCAAGGGCATATTGTAGTTTTGCGAATAATGGTTACAGGGTTAAACCTCTTTTCATTACAAGGATAGAAGATGGGTCGGGGATGATACTGGAAAAGGATGAACCGGAACTCAAACGAGCTATACCGGATGATACTGCCGTAGTAATCAGGTCTATGCTTATGAACGTTGTCAGGGCTGGAACAGGTGTAAGATGCAGGATACCTGGTTACGAGGTCTTCGGGAAGACAGGAACCACTAATGAATTCAGAGATGCCTGGTTCGCAGGTGGAGTACCTGGACTTGTGACCGTGGTATATGCAGGAAGAGATGACCATAAAACAATAGGGCCAAAGGCGACAGGGGGAAAGATCGCTGGACCTGTATGGAAAAGTTTTATGGACTATGCGGTAGAAAAGCTTCCCTTGAAAAAGACTTTTACAACTCCTCCAGGTCTCGATCTGGGAAAAATCAGTATCTGTACGAAAACCGGATACCTTGCTATGCCGGAATGCCCTTCGGCAGAAGTCTATCTGCCTGTTTCGCAAACTCCTGGCAGTTTCTGCCCGGAACATGGAGGTAATCTTTACGCAGCTGAACAGGATACAAATTCACCCAGGCTTCTTCTTCTGCCGGACGATGTCCCTCTTTACAAAGCTTTAGCCTCAAAATCTGAATACGGTCAACCCGAAAGTCCCTTTGCTGAGCTGGGGCCAACTTCTGAACAGGTAACTGTACCTCCAACTACCGGGACAGGTTCTGACCCGTACGTCGACGACCCAAGCCCGGCGGAGGACATTGAACAAAGATATAAAAACCTTTTGAAAGAATACGGGATCTCCGACTAAAGTAAAAAAGCTGGTATCCCTTGAGGGATACCAGCTTTTTTACTTTATATTTTGCTTTACAGCCTGTCCCTGATACTCTGAAGAAGAATCCTTCTTTCTACTGCTGCTACCATTTTGCGTGTGTAGGCAACTGTATCGGGATTAATGCTCATGCTGTCTATACCTGAAGTTACAAGAAATTCAGCAAATTCCGGGTAAAGGGAAGGGCCCTGACCGCAGATAGAACAGGTTATCCCCTTCTCATGGGCTGCATCTATAAGCGTTTTAATTGCTCTTGTGACAGAAATATTCCTCTCATCAAAATATCCCATGCTGTTAAGTATTCCTGAGTCCCTGTCAACTCCCATTACAAGCTGTGTGAGATCATTGCTGCCGATACTGAATCCATCAACCATGGAAGCAAATTCAGAGGCTGCAAATACTACTGCAGGAACTTCTGCCATTATCCACAGCTTGAATGAATTATCCTGGACAAGCCCCTCGGATGCCATGATATCCTTGACCTTCTGCAATTCCCATGTGGTCCTGACAAAGGGTAACATCACCCAGACATTGATAAGTCCGTATTCTTCACGGACTTTCCTGATAGCCTTACATTCCAGCCGGAATCCTTCTTCATATTCGGCAGATATATACCTGGAAACTCCGCGCCAGCCTATCATGGGATTATTTTCAACAGGCTCAACCTCTTCCCCGCCTTTAAGCCCTCTGAATTCATTCGTACGGAAATCACTGAGCCTTACAACTACAGGTTTAGGATATATCTCCTGTGCAACAGCAGTAATACCCTCTGACATCTTTTCGATCAGGAGTTTCCCCTGGCCAGTCTTTACAAGATACATTGGATGGATTCCAACCATATTACTGAAAATAAATTCTGTTCTCATAAGACCGATCCCATCAAAAGGCAGTGATGAATATTTTTTAATTATGGAAGGCTCTCCGAGATTCATATAGATCTTTGTACCTGTAACAGGGGCGAGTTCATAAAGCATCTCTTTACTCACAGCCTGAGCACTGCCCTCTGATATTTCCGCCTCTTCTTTCTCACTGGAGCGAGTGCGGCCCTCAAATACAACGCCTCTTGTAGCATCCACAGTAACTGTCATACCATCAGACAGAACTTCTGTGCCATTTTTGGAACCAACAATACAGGGAATACCCAGCTCCCTGGATACTATTGCAGCATGACAGGTCCTTCCTCCCTCATCTGTAACTACTGCAGCAGCTTTTCTCATGGCAGGAACCATATCCGGATTGGTCATCCCGGTTATGAGAATATCTCCTTCTTTTACACTGGCGATCTCGTCCAGGTCCCTGATAATGATAACTTCTCCGGCTGCAATGCCGGGTGAAGCTGCAAGACCTCTGACGAGGACGTTCAACTTCTCTTCCTTTTTTGGCTGTTCTTCCGGCATTTTACTATTCCTCCTTTTAAGCGTTGTAATCGGCCTTGCCTGAAGAATATAAAGCTTTTGGGTATCCGCATCCAGTGCCCATTCTACATCCATGGGATCGCCATAAATCGATTCGATCGCGCTTGCAGCATCTCCAAGGACCTGAAGTTCTTTTTCTGAAAGGGACTCCTCATTAACCTTTTCCGGCCCGAGATATTTATCAACTGGAACAGTCTTTGTCCCAATTCCTTCTTCCTGCTCGATCATCATTATCTTCTTGTCAGCAATATTTTTTTCTTTGATCTTCAGGGTCTTCTTGTCGAGAATGTACTCATCGGGTGAGACACTACCAGAAACAACCGATTCTCCAAGACCCCAGCTTGAATTTATCATGATCTCGGTTACATCGTTGTTGACCGGGTTTCCAGTAAACATAACCCCTGCTTTTTCGCTTTTGACCATTTTCTGAACTACTGCACTTAAGGCTACATCAAAGTGGTCAAAACTCTTATCCTGTCTATAATACGTTGCCCTTGCTGTCCATAGCGAGGCCCAGCATCTCTTTACATGTTCTACAACCTCTTGAAATCCGCGTATGTACAAATAGGTATCCTGTTGACCTGCAAAGGAAGCATCCGGAAGATCTTCTGCAGTTGCGGAACTTCGAACCGCCACTTGCGGGTCAGATAACCCTATGTTTTTTGAAAGCTGTGTATATGCACTTTCAATGGCATCCTTTATATCCTGCGGGACTGGAGTATCTGTAATTCTCCTTCTGATATCGGTACATTTAGCAGATAGATCTGCTGTATCTTCGAAATCTATGCTGCCTATAATATCCCTGATCACCTGCCCGAGACCTGCTCCGCTTATAAAATCAATATAAGCTTGAGAGGTAACACAAAAACCCGGAGGTACATCTATTCCTTTCTGTGTCATAACACCGAGATTAGCACCTTTACCCCCAACCAGGGCTATGTCATCAAGGCCGATCCCGGAAAACCATTTTATATACTTTTCATTTCCCAATTCAAAGACCCCTTTCTATTTTAAAAGACCAAGCTTCGCATGTGCTGCCGCAAGTCGAGCTACAGGAACACGAAATGGTGAACAGCTAACATAGTGTAAACCCAGACTATGACAGAATGCTATACTATCCGGATCTCCACCGTGTTCGCCACAAATACCAAATGAAATATTATCTCTGACCCTTCCTGCTCTTTCCATAGCTATCTGCATCATATAACCTGTACCTTTACGGTCCAGAGTATGGAATGGGTTAACATCAAAAAGACCTTTTTCAATATATTTGAGCAAAAACCCGGTCTCTGCATCATCACGGGAAAGACCAAGGCATGTCTGTGTAAGATCATTGGTCCCAAAACTAAAGAAATCGGCAGTTCTGGCAAGGTCGTCAGCTATAAATGCAGCCCTCGGGATCTCTATCATGGTCCCTATCCTGTAATCAGAATGTTCTTGAAGGCTGTATTCTTTTGCTATAGCTTGAATCCGCTCTCTTATGAGCGTAAACTCTGACTCGAGCATTACGAGCGGTATCATAATATAGGGGACAAATCTTTCTTTTCTGTTTATCTCCATGGCTGCATCAAATAGAGCACGTACCTGCATTTCATATATCTCAGGATATATCATCCCAAGACGACAGCCTCTGAATCCCAGCATGGGATTTGTTTCACTGAGTTTTTCGGTCATCTCAAGTGCTTTTCTGACTTTGTCAGCTTCCTCAGAATTCTTATAACCAGTATTCTCAAGATCACTTAGATAATCGTTCAATTCATCCTCATTTGGTAGAAATTCGTGCAAGGGCGGATCCAGGAGCCTGATTATGACCGGGAAGCCAGTCATGGCATCAAATATCTCCTGAAAGTCCTTTTTCTGCATTGGGCGCAGTTTTTCAAGCTCTTCTTTTCTTGATCCGGCATCCCCGGCAATTATCATTTCCTGCATCACGGGAAGCCTGTCATCTGCCATAAACATATGCTCTGTTCTGCACAGACCTATACCCAGGGCTCCATAATCCCTCGCCCTTTGAGCATCTTCAGCTCTGTCGGCATTCGCCCATACTTCTAAATCAGCTATATCATCACACCAGGAAAGGAACTTTCGAAAGTTGGGGGACATCTCCGGCTCGACAAGTCCTACTTCACCTATTACCACTTCTCCTGTGGTACCGTCAATGGAAATGGTATCACCTTTTTCAAGTATCTGGCCGGCCATCTTTACAGTCTCTTTCTGAAGATCTATTACGATATCTTCACAACCGCTGATACATGGTTTACCAACACCCCTGGCAACCACTGCTGCATGGCTGGTCATTCCTCCACGGGATGTAATAACACCTTCAGCAGCATAGAGACCATGGACATCATCAGGAGTAGTCTCGGGTCTTGCCAGTATAAGATCCATGCCATTCTCATGTAGTTCTACAGCTTCATCCGGATCGAAGACCAGTTTCCCGACAGCTGCCCCCGGGGATGCCGGAAGTCCTTTTGCGGCAACCTCATATTCATAATTGTGATCGAACTGACTGTGAAGTATACGTTCCACTTGTTCCGGTTCGACTCTGCTGATGGCTTCACTTTTATCTATAATTCCTTCGGAGACAAGGTCAACAGCAATATTAATGGCAGCATTAGCGCTTCTTTTACCTGTCCTTGTCTGAAGGATATAGAGAGTTCCGTTCTCTACGGTAAATTCGATATCCTGCATGTCATGATAGAAACTTTCAAGTGAATTTGCTATCTTTTCGAGTTCATTATAAGGGCCTGGCATTAACTCCTGTAGTTTTTCGATCTCCTGTGGTGTACGAGCACCTGAAACTACATCTTCACCCTGTGCATTGACAAGAAATTCGCCATAGAGTTTTTTTTCTCCTGTTGCGGGATTTCTTGAGAAACATACACCTGTACCTGAATATTTCCCCGTATTCCCATAGACCATCGAAACAATATTTACTGCTGTACCCATATCTGAAGATATATTGTTCTTTTTTCTGTAGGTTCTGGCCCTTGGATTGTCCCAGCTGGAAAAGACAGCTGTAATGGCCTTTCGAAGCTGTACGCGGGGATCTGTTGGGAAATCCTCTCCTGTTGTATCCCCATAAAGGACTTTAAACTTTTCTATGATCCCATCAAGGGATTCTGGCGAAAGTTCATAATCAAAGTTTACGTTTATCTTTGTTTTTTCAGCAGCTAATACTTCCTCAAATTTTTCAGAAGGGATCTTCATGGCCACATTCCCGAACATCTGAATAAATCTTCTCAAGCTGTCAAGTACAAATCTTGGATTGGATGTCGCCTTTTTCAGAGCTTCAAGAGTTTGATCATTGATACCCAGGTTAAGTATTGTATCCATCATTCCAGGCATGGATACCGGAGCCCCTGAACGGACAGATACGAGAAGCGGGTCATCAGAACCACCAAATATCTTACCTGTACTGTTTTCCAGATCTTTTATTCCTTCTTCGATCTCCGGCCAGATATTATCGATAAAAGATTCACCCTTATCAATATATTCCAGGCAGGCCTCCGTGGTTATCGTAAAACCAGGAGGTACAGGAATACCGTTTCGTGCCATCTGCGCAAGGTTTGCACCTTTACCTCCCAGGAGATTTTTCATCGAGGCATCACCTTCACGAAACTTATAAACAAAGTGTCTTTTTTCAGAACTCATATCTTCACCTCCCGATCAGGTTTTAAAAACATTTCACCTGTGTGTCTGTTTAATTATATATCCAGGATGTTAAGTATCATACCCGAGAAAAGTAAATATTTCCTGGGCAGTCTCCTCTATAGCCTTTTCGGTAACATCAAATACTTTACAACCAATGTTTTTCATAACCTTTCTGGCATGGTTTATTTCATCCATTACATTCTCGATCTTTCCATATGATGAACCTTCCGGATCGAGCCCCATCATCTGAAGTCTCTCTTTACGTACCTGCTGTAGTTTTTCTGGTCTGATCGTAAGACCGATCACTTTCTGGGGATCGATAGTATAAATTTCTTCAGGGGGATCAAGACCCGGTACAATAGGAATATTTGCAGTCATTATTCCTTTATGAGCAAGATACATTGACAAAGGAGTTTTACAGGTCCTTGATACACCCAGAATAACAAGTTCTGCATCATTAAGCATCTGACTGTTGCTTCCGTCATCACAGGCAATTGAAAATTCCACAGCTTTTACCCTCTTGAAATAGGCTTCATCCATCTGGTGAGCCAGGCCAGGTTTTTCAAGAGGTTTCATATCAAGTTTGCTGGAAAAAAGATCAAGCATCGGTCCCAGCACATCGATAACATCTATATCCATTACCCGTGCCTGGTTTACAAACCACTTTCTGACCTCGTGGTCCACAAGGGTACATGTAATAATTGCACCAGTTTCAACTGCTTCATCGAGCACACGTCTTCCTCTCTGTTCATTGTTTATATAACGGAATCTTTTAATGGTCGAATTCACGTTTTCAAACTGTCTTATTGCGGCTTTGGTAACTATTTCAATGGTCTCTCCTGTAAAGTCCGAAACAACAAATACGGTTATCGGTTTCATGCTGTTATCCATGTTCATTCTGTCCTTTCAGTTATCCCTGTTTTTTATCCTCTTCAACTTTACAGAGAGGTATGATCTGGTTTACCGGAATATATAATGAAAGTCTACCAGATTTTTACAGATTAAAAAAATATCCTCCTGTACAGGAGGATATTTTTATTCTATGACTATACTGGTATTTCTACATGTTGAGAGAACCAAGATCTCCTGCTTTTCGTAAAAGGCCATGGCACGCCGCGAGAATGGCAAGCCGGTTTTCCCTGATCTTCTCATCATCGGATATTACCAGGACCTTATCAAAGAAACTTGTAATGGAAGGTGAAAGTTCTGAAAGCTGAACAGCAAGTTCTTTCCATTGATAATTCTCTACAGCATGCTGGACTTTCGGTTGAATTTTTACAACGGAGTCATAAAGAGAAACTTCTTCTTTTTCCTTCAAAAGTTCTCTCTGTACCTCAGGGGACCCTTCTCCACTCTTGACAAGAATATTTTTAACTCTTACTGCTGCAGTTGCAAGGTTAGAAAACCACTCCTCATCCTTTACATTCTGCAGAGTATCCAGCAATCTCAGTGTCTGTAGGGGCCTTTCTGAAATAACCGACATGGACATCCGGACCATTTCATGGCTATACCCTTTTTCTTTCAGGTGCATGAAGAGTCTCTGATCAAAGAATTCCAGCGCAGTTTCAGCAATTGAACTTTCTGCATCAAGTTCTTCAGCGGTAAAGAAGAAAAGCTCCCTTATATCAAGATCTATCCCGAGAGCCCATATCAACTCATTTATTGTTCTGGCAGAGCGCCTGAGTCCATAGGGATCCTGGGAACTTGAAACCTGGAGCCCTGTTTTAAAACAACTCAGAATATTATAAGTCCTCTCAGCAATACCAAGCAAAGCCCCTGGATAGGACTCAGGAAGCCTGTCGCCTGAAAACCTGGGGAGATACTGTTCCTCAATTGCTTTTGCGACCTCGAGAGGTTCTCCATTTTTCAATGCATATTCCCGCCCCATTACTCCCTGGAGTTCCGGAAATTCATACACCATGTTGGTAACGAGGTCAGACTTTGAAATATAACCCGCTTTCTGAACATTTGAAAGATGTTCAGCCATACCGCAATGTTCACATATCCAGGAAGAAATGTTCCTGGTATGAACAACCTTATCGTAGAGGGAACCAAGTTTTTCCTGATAGACAACGTTTTTAAGCTCCTGGACTCTTGATGACAGTGTCTTCTTGAGATCCTCTGTCCAGAAGAACGCAGCATCAGAAAGTCGTGCCTTCAGGACCCTCTCGTTACCTTCCCTGACTATTGCCATATTTGCTGCCCGATTATTACTGAACCCAATAAAATAAGGCATTAAATTGCCATTTTCATCCCTGACTGGAAGATATTTTTGATGGTGGATCATGGTTGTTGTCAAAACTTCCTCAGGTATTTCCAGAAAATCACTGTCAAAAGTACCATAAAATGGAACCGGAAACTCTACAAGATAGAGATTTTCTTCAAGGAGTTCCGGAAACTTATCAGCCTTTCCTGATATCTCTTTTTCAAGGGAGGAAATCCCGCTTAACATCTTTTGTTTTCTCTTGTGCTGATCAACGATCACATAATTGTCATATAGTTTGTCAAGATATTCTGACGCATCTTCGATCTCTATGGATTTGCTTCCCATAAACCTGTGCCCTCTCGTAATACGACCACTTTCAACCTTTCCAATGACAAAAGGGATTATTTCTTTTCCGAATAAAGAAACGATCCAGCGTATGGGTCTGGCAAATTTCAGGGAAGGATTATCCCAATACATACTCTTTGGAAAAACAATGGACTGGATGATCGAAGGCAGTATCCCGGGAAGTATCTCCTGTGCAGGTCTTCCCTTTTCAGATTTTCTGGCAAAGGCATATTTAACACCGTTAAGTTCCCTGGGTTCAAGATCCTCAAAATCCACACCTTTACTTTTTGCAAAACCCTTTGCTGCTTTTGTGGGATTTCCGTTAGCATCAAAAGCCTGGGACCATTTAGGCCCCTTGAATTCGGTCACTACATCCTTCTGTAAAAGTGTAACTCCTTTTACTATAAGGGTAAGTCTTCTTGGGGTACCAAAAGTACTGATATCCTCAAAATCGATCCTGTTCTCTTCAAGTTTATCGGCTGCCTGCCTGTTGATGAATTCAAGTGTACCGGGGATAAACCTGGAGGGGATCTCTTCAGTTCCAATTTCAAGTAACAATGTTTTACTCATAATGATATTCACCCCGCAACATAGCTGTTATCCTCGTAGTTTTTCCTTAAGGGGATAGTTCATTTCTTTTCGCTGTTGAGCATAAGCCCTTGCACATTTCCCGGCCAGTGTACGGATCCTTGAAATGTATCCGGTACGTTCCGTGACACTGATGGCATTCCTTGCATCGAGCAGATTAAATGTATGCGAACATTTGAGAACATAGTCATATGAAGGGGCAACGAATCCCTGATCAATAAGCCTGGAAGCCTCACCCTCATACATGGTGAAAAGTTTAAAAAGCATCCCTGTATCGGCAAGATCAAAATTATACCAGGAATGCTCTACCTCGCCTTTGTGATGAATATCGCCATATTTAAGTTTATCATTCCACGCCAGATCATATACATTTTCCACTTTCTGGACAAACATGGCTATTCTCTCAATACCATATGTAATTTCAGCAGGGACAAGGGACATATCCATGCCTCCGACCTGTTGGAAATATGTGAACTGCGTGATCTCCATCCCATCAAGCCAGACTTCCCAGCCCAGTCCCCATGCTCCAACTGTGGGTGACTCCCAGTCGTCCTCTACAAACCTTATGTCATGCTCATCAGGATCAATACCCAGAGCAGTAAGACTGGCAAGATAAAGTTCCTGAATGTTATCAGGTGCAGGTTGAATTATTACCTGATACTGGTAATAATGTTGAAGACGGTTGGGATTCTGGCCATAACGGCCATCAGTAGGTCTTCTCGATGGTTCTACATAAGCTACCCTCCAGGGCTCAGGTCCAAGAACCCGAAGTGTTGTAGCAGGATTCATGGTACCTGCTCCAACCTCGATATCATATGGCTGCTGAATAACACAATCCTGATCAGCCCAGAATCTTTCCAGTCGGAAGATTATTTCCTGCAGATTCAAATCTGACCCTCCAGTTTCAGAACCAGCGGCAAAACAAAAAACTAACACACCGGCTCTATGATTTTGTTCTTAAGATCGTCAATAGTTTTCCTGTTGCTGTACGCCAGATATTACATTTATTTATTTCCAGATCACTGTAAAGAGCAATAAAGTCTGACTTGGAAACTTTAGCCGTTTTAAGTAAAATGTGAAGGATCTCCGGTTCGATCACAAAGCAATCATGACTGATATTGCAATCAGAACAATATATGCCTTCACTGCACCAGTATCCTTTCTTCAGCCTTCTTCCACATCCGGCACAATATAAAAGACTTGGGGCCAACCCCCATAAAGTCAACCACTTCCAGAGAAAACGCCATTCGATGGCTTCAGATACGCATCCACGGGTTATCAGCCATAAGTTCCAGTAAAGAATCGCAAGTAGTTTATCATCAGGCTGGTCAAGAGGCAAATTCTGTTTAATATGCTTTACCATTCGGGCTGCAAGCCTGAGAGCATTTCGATCTTTGCGAATTGCCCACATATCATCATGTACTTCAACACTCTTTAGAAAAAAACGGTCTTTCCCTTTATAAATATTAAAATTTCCCCATACCAGAGGCTCCGTTCCACCTCCAAAGCGAACTTTGCCTTTGGCCGAACCAGGTGCAGTAGCCCATAGCAGACCTAACCCCTTCAGATAAAGGTTCAGATACATATCTCCCTTTGGGCTTATCCTTCTCTGAATAACTGTTCCGGAAGCTGAATAAAAACCCTGTTTATGCAGATATGGCTCCATTGTAATTTACTTGTACCCCATTCTGTGAACTTCGAGAGAGGACTTTCTCCATCCCTTTTTTACCTTGATCCAAAGATCAAGGTAGACCTTGTGACCCGTAAGACGTTCAATCTCTATTCGAGCCATTCTACCGATCTTTTTGATCATTCTTCCGCCGCTGCCAATGATGATCTTTTTCTGACTGTCCCTTTCAACATAAATATTTGCCCGTATATACAGATCTTTACGTTCAGGATATTCATCCGGACTCCTGTAATCCTCGATCCTGACAGCTGTACTGTGGGGAACTTCCATTTCGGTAAGCTGGAATATTTTTTCCCTTATATACTCGGAAGCAAGGAAACGTTCAGACCTGTCAATAATAATATCGTCAGGATAGTATGGATACCCCTCATCAAGCTCTCTTTTGAAGAGTTCGACCAGATAATCCAGATTAAATCCAGTCCTGGCGGAAACAACGATAATTTCCAATGGGTTCAGCCCATCACAATATAATCTTTTGATCCTTTCAATAACTCTCTCTTCAGATTCCCTGACAAGATCGATCTTGTTTATGATAAGAACAAAAGGAACTTGCGTTTCTAAAAGGAGATCCCGAACAAGAAGATCGTCCCTGGAAAGAGAAAATGTATTCGCCTCTACCATGTAGCAGATAATATCTGTAGCTTCAAGCCCTTTTTTCGCTGTATCAACAAGATGTTGCCCGAGCTTATGCTTTGGTGTATGAACACCTGGCATATCCTTGAATATAACCTGCAGATCCGGTGCATTATAGATACAGAGAATATTATCTCTGGTAGTTTGAGGTTTGTTTGAAACAATATTAACCTTTGTCCCTATAAGACGATTGATCAGAGATGACTTCCCTACATTGGGTTTTCCAAGTAAAGCTACAACTCCGGCTTTGAATCCAGAAGGGAACTGTTCAGTGAGATTCATATGCAACCTCATTCTGGATCCGGGTTAGGAATGAAAGGATGTGGAAGCATTTCTGAAAGAGAGTAAATAACGGGGCCTTCAGAAGAATAGATCACTATAAGCATATGCGGGTTGAACTCGTAGAGAAATTGTCTGCATGCCCCACAGGGAAAACATTCACCACCCATTTCTGCTGCAATGGCAATTGCATAAGGTTTACCCATTTTTTGGTGAATAAAGGAGGAGAGGGCATTTCTTTCCGCGCAGACAGAAAGACTGTAAGAGATATTTTCTATGTTGGAACCGGTAACTATCTGCCCTTTCTCTGAAAGGACAGCAGCCCCAACCTTGAAACCGGAATAAGGCGCATAAGCACTTTTACCTGCTTCTTTTGCAATTTCAAGGAGATCTTCGGGTGAAACTGAAACATTTGTCCATTCCATTTATTCTGACCCCGGTCCTTTAATAGATTTAAGTTTAAACGAGAATTTTTTGGGAACTGAAAAAAACTATTGTTCACCTGGTATTAGTCTTAAAAGCTGGATCCTGTGATCCTCCACCTTAAGAACCTCAATAGTCCAGTCGTTGTAAGGTACTTTATCTCCCTCATCAGGGAATTCCCCCGTTATTGACAGAACAAGTCCGCCAACACTTTCAGCTTCATCTGATGCAAACTTGTATTCAGTAAAATCACTCAGGTCCTCAAGCCCTAAAAATCCCTGAACAAGGTATGACCCTGAAGGTTCTTTTCTTATGGGAGATTTTTCCTTATCATATTCATCCTGTATTTCACCTACGATTTCCTCAAGCAGGTCCTCGAGTGTAATTAATCCTGCGGTCCCTCCATATTCATCCACAACTATGGCCATATGAACATGCTTTGATTTCATTGTATTGAAGATATCGACAATTCGGGTGGTCTCAGGAACAAAAAGCGCTTCTCTCTTGAGCTTTGATACAGGTTCAGTGGATAAACCTGAATGCAGATAGGGTATAGTATCCTTAACATAGAGAATACCTGTAATATTATCCATTGAATCCTCAAAAATAGGCACTCTCGAATGGCCATGCTCATGAAAAACAGATACAGCTTCGCCTATGGAAAAATCCGAGGGAACTGCATCAATATCTGTTCTCGGAACCATTATCTCGTAAACCCGGCTCTCCTTGAAAGAAATGATCCCGTGGATCATCCTTCTCTCTACTTCCTCGATCACTCCGGAAGCCTCACCGATATTGACCATCTGTTCAATTTCTTCCCTGGTAACAAAGGTATGGGGGGAACCAAGATCAACACCCAGAACCAGACCAAAAACCCTTATGAGCTTTGTCAGGACCCAGACAAAAGGTGACAGGACAATATTAAGAAAAGCGAGAACAGGCAACGTAAAAAGCAATATTCTTTCTGACCTTACAATGGCAATGCTTTTTGGTAGTATCTCACCGAATATAACTATGAGCACTGTCATGAATATAACTGCTATGACAGGACCATGATTTCCAAAGATAACAAGGGCAAGTGACGTAGCAAGGGCACTTGCTGCTATATTGACAAGGTTATTACAAATGAGAGTCACATTAAGTACCCGGTGAACATCATTTATCAACCAGTTAAGCAGTCGTCCATAATAATGATGCTTTTCTCTCATGGTAACGAGCCTGCTTTTCGTCATTGCTGTTATAGCTGTCTCGGAACTGCTGAAAAGTGCGGACAGGATAAGTAAGAGTAATAAAAAACCAAAACCGCCGATAATTGAGCTGGTCATAGTTTATTCTCCCCCATCCTTAGAACAGGATGGTTTATCCGAGATCACGCAATCTTCGATCCTTGCAGCTATTGATCTCTGTTGTTCCCACATTTTTTTTTCTTCTTCCCCTGTTGAGTGATCCCAACCTATAAGATGAAGCAGACCATGAGAAAGAATAACATTGAAATTATAATCATAGGAAAGATCAGGCAAGGACATTTTTTTT
>Ga0209942_1000082_pt1 | contig 58929 bp, 54 predicted proteins | sample SalPonR1_A_D2_MG_FD_185695 | JGI IMG/M metagenome (GOLD analysis project Ga0209942, IMG submission 185695) | Salt pond soil microbial communities from South San Francisco under conditions of wetland restoration - Salt Pond MetaG R1_A_D2_MG... ...
CCTGGAGAGCGCCGGCAACGACTGAGCCGCCCGGCTCCCCCCCGCACCCATGTCCCGCAGCACCGACGACGCCTGGGGCGCTCCCGGCGTCGGCGTATTCCGCTACAGCCGCCGCGCGATCGAGCTAGTCTGGAGCACCTCCCGACCGCTGACCGTCTGGCTGGGGCTGGCCACCGTGGCGGCGGGCCTGCTGCCGGCGGCGGTCGCGTGGGTGGGCCAGCAGATCGTGGACTCCGTGGTGGCCGCGATGCAGTCCGGCGGCGGCTACCGCGAGGCGCTCACCTGGGTGGCGATCGAAGGCGGGCTGCTGGTGCTCACAGCCGCCAGCCAGCGCTCCATCTCGCTCTGCCAGTCCCTGCTGCGCGCCCGGCTCGCCCAGCGCGTGAACACCATGATCCTGGAGAAGGCGCTCACGCTGTCGCTGGACCAGTTCGAGGATTCGGAGTTCTACGACAAGCTGACCCGCGCCCGGCGCGAGGCCTCCAGCCGGCCGCTGAGCCTCGTCAACCGCACGTTCTCGCTCGCGCAGAACGGCATCTCTCTGGTCAGCTACGCCGTGCTGCTGGTGCAGTTCTCGCCCTGGGCCGTGCTCCTGCTGGTGCTGGCGGGGCTGCCGGCCTTCGTGGCGGAGACCAAGTTCTCCGGCGACGCGTTCCGCCTGTTCCGCTGGCGCTCGCCGGAGTCGCGCATGCAGATGTACCTGGAGACGGTGCTGGCCCGCGAGGATCATGCCAAGGAAGTGAAGCTGTTCCGCCTCGGGCCGCTGCTGCTCGATCGCTACCGGGACATCTTCCGGCGGCTCTACCGGGAGGATCGGCGGCTCACGATCCGCCGCGAGACCTGGGGCTTCTTCCTCGGCCTGATCGGCACGGCGGCGTTCTACGGCGCCTATGCCTGGATCGCCGTCAGCACCGTGGACGGCAGCATCACGCTCGGGCAGATGACCATGTACCTGCTGCTGTTCAAACAGGGCCAGAGCGCGGTGGCGGCGAGCCTTACCGCCATGGGCGGGATGTACGAGGACAACCTCTACCTCTCCAACCTGTACGAGTACCTGGAACAGCCGGGCACCGTCGCCGGTGGCGACCGCACGGCGGGCGCGGCGCCCGGCGACGGCATCCGCTTCGAGGGCGTGGGCTTCACCTACCCCGGCAGCGAGACCGCGGCGCTCACGGGCATCGACCTGCACATCGCCCCCGGTCAGAGCCTGGCCCTGGTCGGCGAGAACGGCGCGGGCAAGACCACCCTGATCAAGCTCATGACCGGCCTGTACCGGCCCAGCGAGGGCCGCATCCTGCTGGACGGCACGCCGCTCGCCGACTGGGACCCGGACGCGCTCACCCGCCGCTTCGGCGTGATCTTCCAGGACTTCGCGCGCTACCAGTTCACGGTGGGCGAGAACATCGGCGCCGGCGATGTCGACCACTTCGTGGACGAGGAGCGCTGGCGCGAGGCGGCTGGCCGCGGGCTGGCGGATGCCTTCATCGAGCGGCTGCCGGCCGGCTATTCGAGCCAGCTCGGCAAGTGGTTCCGTGACGGCCAGGAGCTGTCCACCGGCCAGTGGCAGAAGATCGCGCTGGCCCGGGCGTTCATGGACCGTGGCGCCGACATTCTCATCATGGACGAGCCTACCGCCTCCATGGACGCGGCCGCCGAGGCGGCCATGTTCGAGCATTTCCAGGAGCTCGCGGCCGGGCGCATCACCATACTGATCTCCCACCGCTTCTCTACGGTGCGCCGCGCCGACCGCATCCTGGTCATCCAGCACGGCCGCGTGGCCGAGGCCGGCAGCCACGAAGAGCTGATGGCGCTGGGCGGGCACTACGCTACACTGTTCTCCCTGCAGGCCGAGGGCTATCTGTGAGACGCCGCCGGCCGGAGAGAACACCGTTGCACGGAGCCGAGCACATGCCGAGGTTTGGGAGAGCGCTGCTGGCGGCACTGGTCCTCGCGCTGGTTGCGGGCTGCGCCGAGAAGCGCGCCGACGCGCCGTCCGAGCCGCCGCTCGGGGCGTGGCGTGCCTGGCTCGAGCTGCCCGGCGGCCGCGCGCCCTTCGGGCTGGAGCTGGGCCGTGACGGCGCCGGCCACCGCGCCACGCTGATCAACGGCCAGGAGCGGGTGCGCGTGCCCGAGGCCGCCGTCGCCGACGGCCGGGTCACCCTCACGTTCCCGGCTTACAACAACCGCATCGAGGCCGAGTGGGCCGAGGGCCGGCTGACCGGTACGCTCACCCTGGTGAAACGCTACGGCAAGGAGCAGCGCATCCCCTTCGCCGCCGTGCCGGGCACGGCCGCACCGAGCCAGCCTCAGGCCACGGCGGAAGTGGACGTCTCCGGGCGCTGGGAGGTGAGCTTCACGGAGCCGGACGGCAACCAGCATCCGGCGGTGGGCGAGTTCGCCCAGCGGGGCAACCGGCTGTTCGGCACCTTCCTCACCGAGACCGGCGATTACCGCTACCTGGAAGGCACGGTGCGCGGGCGCGAGGTGACGCTGTCCAAATTCGACGGTGCCCACGCGTTCCTGTTCAAGGCGGTGGAAGAAGACGGCCGGCTGACCGGCCGCTTCTGGTCCGGCACCGAGTGGCAGGAGACCTGGTCCGCCGTGCGCAACCCGCGGGCCACGCTGGCGGACGCTCGGCGGCTCACCTTTCTGAAACCCGGCTACGAGCGTTTCACCTTCACTTTCCCCGATACGGACGGCGAGCCGGTCTCGCTGGCCGACGAGCGCTTCCGCGGCAAGGTGGTGGTGGTGACGCTGGCCGGCAGCTGGTGCCCGAACTGCCACGACGAGGCCGCATTCATGGCGCCGCTGTACGAGCGGCTGCGTGGCCAGGGGCTGGAGGTGGTCGCGCTCATGTACGAGCACCTGGAGGACTTTGATGCGGCCGCCGCACAGGTGGAGAAGTTCCGCCAGAAATTCGGCATCGAGTACACCACGCTGATTGCGGGCATATCGGACAAGACGGAAGCGGGGAAGACCCTGCCGGCGCTGAACCATGTGCTCGCTTTCCCCACCACCATCTTCATCGGGCGGGGCGGTCGCGTGCGCCAGATCCATACCGGATTCCAGGGCCCCGGGACGGGCGAGCATTACGAGCAGCTGACCCGGGAGATGACCGCCTTCATAGAGGACCTGCTGGCCGAATCCGTGCCGGCAGTCGAGGACGCAGCCTGAGGAGGGCCACATGCCATCGTTCGACGTTGTCTCCGAAGTGGACATGCACGAGGTTACCAACGCAGTGGATCAGGCCAACCGGGAGGTCGGCAACCGCTTCGACTTCAAGGGCACCGGCGCGAAGTTCGAGCAGGAGGACGGGGTGATACGCCTGCGCGCGCAGGTGGAATTCCAGCTGGAGCAGATGATGGACATCCTGCGCCAGAAGCTGGCCAAGCGGGGCATCGACGTGGCCTGCCTGGAGGCGGGCGAGGTCGAGGAGAGCGGCAGCGAGGCGCGCCAGACCGTGACGCTGCGCCAGGGCATCGACTCCGCGCTGGCGAAGAAGATCGTCCGGCTCGTCAAGGACTCGAAGATGAAAGTTCAGGCCTCCATCCAGGGGGAGAAGGTCCGCATCAACGGCAAGAAAAAGGACGACCTGCAGGCGGCGATCGCGCTGCTGAAGGACGCCGACATCGACCTGCCGCTGCAGTACGAGAACTTTCGCGACTGACCCGCCCGTGAGCGAACCAGCCAACAGCGGCAACGGGGGGCTGCGCCGCAGCGAGATCGTCTTCGCCCGCAAGGACCGGGCGCTGCGCGACGACGTGCGCACCCTCGGCCGGCTGATCGGCGAGCTGCTGCGCGAGCAGGGCGGCGAGTCCCTGTACGAGCTGGTGGAGAGCGCCCGGCGCATCTCCATCCGCCGCCGCGAGGGCGACCGGGAGGCGGCGGCCGAGCTGACCGACCTGGTGCAGGCGCTGCCGCCGGATACCGCCCGCGACGTGATCCGCGCCTTCTCCACCTACTTCGAACTGGTGAATACCGCGGAGAAGGTGCACCGCATCCGGCGCCGGCGCGACTACCTGCGGGATGAGGACACCTTCCAGCCCGGCGGCCTGGAGTACGCCCTGCGCGACCTGCACGATGCCGGCGTCAGCAACGCGGACCTCGACACGCTGCTGCATCGTCTGCGCATCCAGCCGGTGTTCACGGCGCACCCCACCGAGCCCACCCGCCGCACCATCCTGCGCAAGGAGCAGAACATCGTCCGCCACCTGGTGGACATGCTGAACCCCACGCTGACGCCGCAGGAGGAGCGCACCGCGCTCGCCTCGATCCGCGCCGAGGTCACCACCATCTGGCAGACCGAGGAGCACCCCTCCGAGAGCATGACCGTCGCCGACGAGCTCGAGCACGTGCTGTTCTTCCTCACCGACGTGCTGTACCGGGTGCTGCCGCCGTTCTACGAGAGCCTGGAGGACGCCGTCGGCGCCGTGTACGGCGAGGAGACTCTCGACAACATCGAGATACCGGATCTGATCTCCTTCGCCTCCTGGGTGGGCGGCGACATGGACGGCAATCCCAACGTGGGCGCCAAGACCATCCGCGATACGCTGACCCGGCAGCGCTCCCTGATTCTGGACCTGTATTACCGGGAGTGCGGCCGCCTGTCCGGCAAGCTCAGCCAGACGGTGTCCCGCGTGGGCGTGGCACCGGCCATTCTGGAACGCATCGAGGTCTACCGGGGCCACTTCCCCCATGCCTGGCATGCCGTGCCCGCCCGCCACCGGGAGATGCCCTACCGGATGTATCTCCGCCTCGTCCAGGAGCGGCTGCAGTCTACCTACGACGACAGCGCCTTCCCCTACGAGTCGGCGGAGGAGTTCGAGGCGGACATCCGGCTGATCGCGACCAGCCTGCGCGGGAACCGGGGCCGCCATGCCGGCCTGTTCGCCGTGCGCCGGCTGCTCAGGCGCATCCGCACCTTCGGCTTCCACCTGCTGACCCTGGACGTGCGCCAGGACGCGCTGGTGCACCGGGAGGTGGTGGGCCGCTGCCTGGGCATCGACGACTGGCTGGAGCGGACGCCCGAGGCGCGGGCGGAGCGCATCCGCGAGGCCCTGCAGGACCGGGAGCTGCCAAAGGCCGACAGCACCGACACCCGCATCCGCAAGACCCTTGCCGTGTTCCAGGCCATCTCGTTCTGCCGGCGCAAATACGGCAGGCGGGCCATCGGCCCGTTCATCGTCAGCATGACCCAGGGCGCCGAAGACGTGCTCTCCGTGCTGCTGCTGGCCCGCTGGGGCGACCTGGCATCGAAGGGCGGCAAGGTGCCGCTGGACGTCGCGCCCCTGTTCGAGACCGTCGACGATCTCCGCAACGGCACCCGCATCATGCAGGAGCTGCTGGCCGACGAGGTCTACCGCAAGCACCTCGCCCACCGCGGCGACGAGCAGATGATCATGGTGGGCTATTCGGACAGCAACAAGGACTCGGGGCTCGCCTCGGCGCGCTGGGCGCTGTACGAGGCCCAGGCAGACCTCGTGCGCGAACTCGACAGCGAGGATCTCGAAATCACGCTCTTCCACGGCCGCGGCGGCACCACCAGCCGGGGCGGCGGCAAGACCCACGCCGCGGTGCTGGGCGCGCCGGCCGACACCATCCGCGGCCGCCTGCGAGTCACGGAGCAGGGCGAGATCATCAACGAGAAATACGGCCTGCGGGGCATCGCGCTGCGCACGCTGGAGCAGCTGATGGCCTCGGTCTCCATCGCCACCGCCAACCCGGAGCGCACCACGCCGGAACCGGACGAGTGGCGGCAGATGATGGACACCGTCGCCGCCGAGAGCCGCAAGGTCTACCGGGGTCTCGTCTACGACCGGCCCGGCTTCTTCGACTACTTCCGCTGCGCCACCCCCATCGACGTCATCGAGCGCATGCGCATCGGCTCGCGGCCCTCGTCCCGGCGCAAGCAGCGCGGCATCCAGGACCTGCGCGCCATCCCCTGGGTGTTCGCCTGGACGCAGAGCCGGCACATCCTGCCGGGCTGGTTCGGCTTCGGCAGCGGGCTGCGCGCGGCCATCGAGATCCACGGCGAGAAGGCCTTCACGGCGATGACCGGCCAGTGGTTCTACCTGCAGTCATTGCTCTCCGACGTGGAGATGGTGCTGGCGAAATCCGACATGACCATCGCCTCGCGCTACTCGGAACTCGCCGGTACGCTGCACCAGAAGTTCTTCCCCGTGATCCGCGAGGAATTCGAGCTGACCCGGGAGATGGTGCTGAAACTGACCGGCAACGCGAACCTGCTGGAGAAGGACAAGACGATGCAGCGGGCCATCATGCTGCGCAATCCCTACGTGGATCCCATGAGCCTGCTGCAGGTGGATCTCCTCGCCCGCTGGCGCGCGAAGGAGCGCGAGGACGACGAACTGCTCGCGGCCCTGCTGGCCAGCGTGAACGGCATCGCGCAGGGGCTGCAGAACACGGGCTGACTGGTCTACCTCCTCCCCACGTTGGCACGTGATCGGGCGAGCAGGGGACGGTCACTGTGGGAGGGGCTTCAGCCCCGATCTTCGCCTGAGGTGGCCGAGCGCTGATCGGGGCTGAAGCCCCTCCTACATGCCCATCGACGCTTGCAGCGCGTTCCGGACGACCGCGCGACGCTTATCCACCCGCTGACGGGCCCGTAGCCGAGAGGTCTGGCACCAGTCAGCCGGCGTCACTGACTGGCGGATCCTCTCGGCCGCCCCGAGCTGGCCGTCATGCGGGGGTATCCATCGCCGCGACCTTTTGTCGGGAGCAAGATGGATACCCCCGCAGGGCGGCCACAATAGAAGGGGGGTCCGGCAGGGGCGGGTCGGGCCTGAAGGCCCTCCTACAGGTCGTTGTAGGTGACGAATTGCTCCAGCTTCTTGCGACGGATGTCCGGCACTCGGGCGTCCTTGCCGGGATAGCCCGTCACCAGCAGCAGGAACGGCCGCTCGCTCTTCGGGCGCTCCAGGATCTCGTTCAGGAAGCCCATCGGGCTGGGCGTGTGGGTGAGGGTGGCCAGGCCGGCATGGTGCAGCGCGGTGATCAGGATGCCGGTGGCGAGGCCCACGGACTCCTGGGGGTAGTAGTGCTTCACCCGGGTGCCGTCCTCCAGGTAGCCGTATTTCTGCAGGAACACGGCGATCAGGTAGGGCGCCTTCTCGAGGAAGGGCTTCTCCGCATCGGTGCCCAGCGGCGCCAGGGCCTGCAGCCATTCGTCCGGCGCGCGGCGCTGGTAGAACTCCCGCTCCTCGGCCTCCGCGGCCTCGCGGATGCGGCGCTTGGTCTGCGGGCCGGTGACGACGACGAAGTGCCAGGGCTGGCGGTTGGCGCCGCTGGGCGCCGTGCCCGCGGCACGCAGGCAGTCGTCGATGATCTGCCGCGGCACGGCCCGGGACGAGAAATCCCGCACGCTGCGCCGGCGCTCGAGTTCCTCGTGGAAGCGCCGCGCCCGGTCGCGCATGTCGGCGACCGGGAACTCCCGATAGGCGGGCAGCGGGATGAATCGGGCTTCGGCCATCGCTCTCTCCACGCGCCGCCTGCGGCGGCCGTCAGGGCCCGGACCCGCCGGGCAGGGGGATCATGTCGCACTCCGGATCCGGTTCGCCGTGCTCGTTCTCCGAGACCGCCCAGGCGCGCACGGAGACGCCGGCCTCGTGGACGGTCTCCGGATCGCCGCTGACCAGCGGGTGCCACCAGGCGAGGCCGCGGCCCTCGCTGATGCGGCGATAGGCACAGGACCGCGGCAGCCAGGCCATCCCGCCCAGCGAAGCCGGACTCATCACGAGACAGTCGGGCACCCGCTCGGCACGGTTCGCGTAGTCCGAGCAGCGGCAGCTGCCGAGCTCCAGCAGCCGGCAGGCCACCCGGGTGTAGCGCACTTCGCCGGTGTCGATGTCCTCCAGCTTGTGCAGGCAGCAACGGCCGCAGCCGTCGCACAGCGACTCCCATTGCTCGCGGGTCATCGCGGCCAGCGGCGTGGTCTCCCAGAACGGCTTCACTCCCGCGCCCGCCCCGGCCGACCGCGAGCTGCCGCTGCCGATGTCAGTGCTCCGTCCAATTCCCTGTCCCGCTGGCTCCGCCTCCGGCTGGCCTCCCATCGGGCCACGGTTGCTAAACTAATCGTTTTCGCCCGGCCATCACAATGAGCAATCGCCCCAAAGCCGACGCCGTATTCCTCGACCTGGACACGATGGGTGCCGGCGACCTGGACCTCGCTCCGCTGGCCGACGCCGTCGGCGGCAGCCTGGAGGTGCACGGCGCCACCGAGCCCGATGAGGTCGCGCGCCGCATCGCCGACGCCAGACTGGTCTTCCTGAACAAGGTGAAGCTGGGCCGCGCGGAGATCGAGGGCGCCAGCCGACTGGGCTTCGTGGGGCTCACCGCCACGGGCGTGGACAACGTCGACCTCCAGGCGGCCGGCGAGCAGGGCGTCGTGGTGGCGAACATCCGTGACTACTGCACGCAGTCCGTCGTGCAGCACGTCATGGGCGTCATGCTCTCGCTCACCCACCGGCTGGCCGAGTACACGGCGCTGGTCGCCGCCGGCGACTGGCAGCAGGCCGGCAACTTCTGCCTGCTCGACTATTCCATCCGGGAACTGGCCGGCAGGCGCCTCGGCATCGTCGGCTACGGGGCGCTCGGCCGCGGCGTCGCCCGCATGGGCGAGGCGCTGGGGATGGAAGTGCTGATCAGCGAACGCCCGGGGGCGGATTCCCTGCGGCCGGGCCGCCGGCGCTTCGAGGAGGTGCTGACCGAGGCCGACGTGCTCAGCCTGCATTGTCCCCTCACGGACGACAACCGGGGGATGATCGGCACCGGCGAACTGGACCGGATGAAGACGGATGCGGTGCTGATCAACACCGCCCGCGGCGCGCTGGTGGACACCGCCGCCCTGGCCGCGGCACTCGCCGACGGTCGCATCGCGGGCGCCGGCATCGACGTGCTGCCCCAGGAGCCGCCGGTGGACGGCGACCCGCTGCTCGACTACCGCGGCGACAACCTGATCCTCACCCCCCACACCGCCTGGGCGGCCCGGGAGTCCCGCCAGCGCGCCATCGAGGAACTCGCGGCCAATGCGCGCGCCTGGCTCGCCGGCGAGCCCCGCAACCGGGTGAACTGAGTGTCGGCCGGCACAGCGCTCGTCTGGTTCCGCCGGGACCTGAGACTCTCCGATAACCCGGCGCTGCGCCGGGCGGTGGACGAGAGCGAGACCGTCGTTCCCGTGTTCATCCACGACGAGGGCGAGGGCGAGTGGGCGCACGGCGCCGCGTCGCGCTGGTGGCTGCATCACAGTCTGGCCGCGCTGGACGAAGCGCTGCGGCAGAAAGGCAGCCGGCTGGTCATCCGCCGCGGCGAGCCGCTGGCCGTGCTGCGCGAACTCGCCGACGACACCGGAGCCGGCGCGGTGCACTGGAACCGGGTCTACGACCCTCACCTGGTGGAGAGGGACAGCCGCGTCAAAGAAGGGTTGGGCGAGTCCGGTATCCGCGCCCGCAGCGAGAAAGCGGCACTGCTGCTGGAGCCCTGGGAGATCGCCACCGGCAGCGGTGACCCCTACCGCGTGTTCACGCCGTTCTGGCGGCGGGCACAGCAGGATCTGCCGCCGCCGGACGCGATGGAGGCGCCGCACACCGCGCGGCCGCCGGATTCCTGGCCCGCGTCGCTGCAGCTGGACGAACTCGGCTATCTACCGCGCACCGACTGGGCCGGCGGCTTTCGCGAGTACTGGACACCGGGCGAGGCCGGCGGCCGACGGCGCCTGGAGACCTTCGCCGACGGCGCGCTGCGCGACTACGACGAGACCCGGGACATCCCGGCCGTGGATGGCGTATCCCGGCTCTCTCCGCATCTGCACTTCGGCGAGATTTCGCCGCGTCATGCCTGGCACCGCGTCGCGGCACGAGCGGAGGATTATCCCGACGGGACCGAGGCCTGGCTGCGCGAACTCGGCTGGCGGGAGTTCGCCCACCATGTGCTCTATCACTTCCCGCGCACGACCGACGAACCGCTGTACGAGAAGTACCGGGACTTCCCGTGGAGAGAAGATGGCGAGGACATGCTGCAGGCCTGGCAGCGAGGCCGCACCGGCATACCCATCGTCGATGCCGGCATGCGGGAGCTGTGGCACACCGGCTGGATGCACAACCGGGTGCGCATGATCGTCGCCTCGCTGCTGGTGAAGAACATCCGCCTGCACTGGCTGGCGGGCGCGCGCTGGTTCTGGGACACGCTGGTGGATGCGGACCTGGCCAACAACACCATGGGCTGGCAATGGTCGGCGGGCTGCGGTGCCGACGCCGCGCCCTATTTCCGCATCTTCAACCCGGTGCGCCAGGGCGAGCGCTTCGACGGCGAGGGCAGCTACGTGCGCCGCTGGGTGCCGGCACTCGAGCGCGTGCCCGACCGTTACGTCCACGAACCGTGGAACCTGCCGGCGGACGAGGCCCGCCGCATCGGCTTCACGCCGGGCGAAGACTACCCCCGGCCCATCGTCGACCTGAAGCGCTCCCGCAAGGAAGCCCTGGAAGCGCTGAAATCCGTGTAACCCATGCAGGAGGGCCTTCAGGCCCGATCCGTCTTTCTTTTGGCGTTGGCCCGCCATCGACCGGGGCGTACCGCGGCGGACGCTCACTCGGACGTCCTGTCCTCGCTCGCTTCGGCCAGACCTCCTTCCCGCCCTCATGGCTCCAGTCGGTCCGGACGACCTCCGCGGTACGCCCCGGTCGATGGCGGGCCCGTAGCCGGAGGTTTGGCACCCGTCAGTCACCGCAACTGACTGGCGCGTCCTGCACGCCACCACGAGGCGGCCGTCATGCGGGGGTATCCATCGCCGCGACCTTTTGTCGGGAGCAAGATGGATACCCCCGCAGGGCGGCCAGGAAAGAAGGGGTCAGGCGCGGCGCAGCGTGTTGACCGGCGGCGCGTTCACCGCGCCGCGGGCGGCCAGCGTTCCGCTGATGCCCACCAGCAGCATGCCGGCGACCATCCCGGCCGCCCACAGCACCGGATCTACGGTGTAGTCCAGATCGAACAGCCGCTTCGCCGCGAGCATGCCGAGGACCGTCGCGCCCGCCGCCGCGAACACCCCGGCGAGCAGGCCCAGCGCCAGGAACTCCGAGGCGAGTCCCGCCATCACCGTCCGCCGCTTCGCCCCGAACGTGCGCAGCAGCGCGCTCTCGTAGCGGCGCTCGTCGAGAGTGGACTGCACTGCCGCGAACAGCACGACCAGCCCGGCCAGCAGGGTGAACAGGAAGACGTACTGCACCGCCAGGGCGGCCTTGTCGATGACGCCCCGAACCTGGGCGATCAGCGCCTGGATGTCGATGACCGAGATGCTGGGATGGCTGCGTACCAGCTCGAGCAGCACGCCCCTGCTGTCGGGGTCGATGTAGAAACTGGAGATATAGGTCTTCGGATAGCCCTCCAGCGCGCCCGGCGAGAGCACCATGAAGAAATTCGGCTCGAAGGAGTCCCACTGGATCTCGCGGATGCTCGCCACCTCGGCGGTGAGGGGTTCGCCCGCCACCAGGTAGGAGAGTTCGTCGCCGAGGCCGACGCCGAGTTCCTCGGCGGCATCCGCTTCCATGGACACCAGCGGCGGACCGTCGTAGTCGGCCGGCCACCAGCTGCCCGCCACCACCCGGTTGCTGGCGGAGAGCTCGCCGGTGAACGAGAGGTTCTGCTCCCGCTCCGACATGCCGCGGCCGCGCTCGTCCTCGAAGGTGATCTCGCCGATGGGGGTGCCATTGATGGCCGTCAGCCGCGCGCGCACCAGCGGCACGAACTCCGGCTCCTCGATACCCGCACCGCGGAGGATATCGGCAACGCTCGCCCGGTCGTCCGGCTGGATATTGATCAGGAAGTGATTCGGCGCGTCCTCGTCGAGTGTGGCTCGCCAGCCCGCCAGGAGATCGTTGCGCACGAGGGTGAGCAGCAGCAGGACCATCAGCCCGAGGCCGAACGCCACCACCTGCACCGCGCTGTCGCCGCCGCGGCGGGCGACGTTGGCGAGCCCGTAGCGCCAGGCGACGCCCACCCGGCCCCGCATTCGCGACAGCGCGAGTACCAGCAGACGCCCGGCCAGATACAGCACGGCGGCTATGACCGCCGTGCCGCCCAGGACCAGCACCAGCAGGGCGACGTCGCGCACCGCCCAGTAGACGAGGGCCGTCAGCGCGCCGAGCGCGGCCAGCGTGGTGAGCCAGGCGGCGGGCGGCGGCGGCGTCATGTCCCGGCGCAGCACCCGCAGCGGCGGCGTGCTCTTCAGGCGCATCAGCGAGGGCAGCGCGAAGCCGAGCAGCAATATGAGCGACGTGCCCACGCCCAGCGCCACCGGCGTCAGGGAGGGCGCCGGCAGGTCGCTGCCGATCAGGCCGGCAAGGAGGCGAGACAGACCGCTCTCGGCCAGGAATCCGATGCCGGCGCCGACCAGGCCCGCTGCCAGCCCGATCATCAGGAGCTGCAGCAGCGAGACCCGGAAGATGAACGACTGCGACGCCCCCAGGCTCTTCATCAGGGCCACCGAGTCCAGGCGCCGTTCCGCATAGCGCCGGCCGGACATGGCCACGGCGACGGCCGACAGCAGCAGGCTCACGAGCGAGGCCAGCGAGAGGAAACGCCCGGCCCGTTCCACCGCCGCGTTCAGCTCCTCGCCCGCATCGCCCCGGTCCTCGAGCCGCACCGTGTCGGGCAGGCGCCCCTGCCACTCCTCGACGAAGCGGCGCACCGCCTCGCGGTCGCCGGCGAACAGCTGAGCGTGGCTCACCCGGCTGCCGGTCTGCACGAGGCCGGTGGCGGGCACCTCGTCGAGATTCATCAGCAGGCTGGGCGCCAGGCCGGCGAATCCGGGTGTCTGGTCCGGGCGGTAGGTCAGCACGGCGTCCACGGCCAGCGTGGACGCGCCCACCTCGACCCGCTCGCCCACCCGGGCGCCGATGCGGGCCAGCAGGGCATCGTCGGCCCACACGGTGCCCGGCGGCGGCAGATCGTCCACGGTGCGCTCGGCACCGAAGATCTCGTCGGCGATGCGCACGGCACCGCGCAGGGGATAGCCGGGGCCGACGGCCTTGATGGTCGCCAGCGCATTGCGCTCGCCGGCGAAGACGACGCTCGGGAAGGTCAGCGTCTCGGCCGTCTCGAGCCCCATCTGCCGGGCGGAGGCGAGGGGGGCCTCGTCCATCTCCCGGGCCGAGCGCAGGCGGATGTCGGCGGCGAGCACTTCGGCCGCCTGCAGCGACACCGCCTGGGCGATGCGGTCGGTAAGAAACCCGATCGCCGTGAGGGAGGTCACCGCGATGGCCAGCGCGGCCGCCAGCACGATCAGCTCGCCGGAGCGCGCCTCGCGCCGGAGCGCCGTGAATGCGAACCCGGCGGTCTTCATCACTGCCCGACCAGGCGTCCCGCCTCCAGCGACAGGCGGCGGTCGCAGCGCCCGGCCAGCGGCTCGTCGTGAGTGACCAGCACCAGCGTCGCCTCCGACTCGCTGTTCAGGCGGAACAGCAGGTCGATGATGCGCTCGCCAGTGGCCGCGTCCAGGTTGCCGGTGGGCTCGTCGGCGAACAGCACGGCCGGATTCGTGGCGAAGGCACGGGCGATCGCCACCCGCTGCTTCTCGCCGCCCGAGAGCTGGTTCGGGTAATGGCCCTTGCGGGCGGCCAGCCCCACCTCGGCCAGGATGGCCGCGGCCCGCTCGCGGGCATCCTCGGCACCGTCGAGCTCCATCGGCAGCATCACGTTCTCGATGGCCGTGAGCGACGGTACCAGGTGGAAGGACTGGAACACGAAGCCCACGCGGGCGGCCCGCAGGGCGGCGCGTCCGTCCTCGTCCAGCGCCGAGAGCTCCCGGCCCTCGAGCCACACCCGGCCGGAGGTGGGGGTGTCCAGACCGGCGAGCAGCGCCAGCAGCGTCGACTTGCCGGCGCCCGACGGACCAACGATCGCCACCGAATCGGCGCGGCCGATGCTGAAACTGACGTCGTCCAGAATGGTCAGACTTCCTTCCGGACTGGTAACCTTTTTACTGAGATGCTCGGCGACGAGCGCCGCATTCGAATCCACTGACATGAAGAAGCTCTTCCTGACCCTGCTGCTGGTATTCGGCGTTCCGGCTATTGCGGATGTTTCCCTCGCGGATGTCGCCCTGGCGGACACTGCCCGGAGCGATATCGCAGACGGCCCGCCGCCCACCGTCCTGGTGCTGGGCGACAGCCTCAGCGCCGGCTATGGCCTCACCGTGGAGGAATCCTGGGTGTCGCTGCTGGCCTCGCGGCTCGCGCAGGAAGGGTACGGGCATCGGGTCGTCAACGCCAGCGTGAGCGGCGACACCACCTCCGGCGGGCTGGCGCGCCTCGGCGGGGCACTCACACGCCACGAGCCGGAGCTGGTGATCATCGAACTCGGCGGCAACGACGGGCTGCGCGGGCTGCCGCTGGACGTGGTGCGATCCAACTTCGAGGCCATGATCGAGCAGAGCCGGCAGGCCGGCGCCGAGGTGGTGCTGCTCGGCATGCGCATCCCGGTCAACTACGGCCCCCGTTACGCCGAGAGCTTTCATGCCCTGTACGGCGAGCTGGCCGAGACCTACGACCTCGAGTGGGTGGAGTTCTTCCTGGACGGCGTCGCGCTCGACGACGGGCTCATGCAGGCCGACGGCATCCACCCCAATGCCGAGGCCCAGCCGCTGATGCTGGCCAACGCCTGGCCGGCGGTGGCGGCGGCGCTGGCGGAGTGACGGCGGAGCGAGGGCGGACTGGCGCCCGGCGCCCCGCTTGCCCGCCTGTCCGGCCGCGTGTATAGGTAGTCCGATGAAACATTCTCCCCGGCGCCCACGGCGCGCCGGCCACACGAGGGGGATTCGGTGGAGAAATTCTGGCTGAAGGAGTACGCGCCGGGCGTGCCGGCGGAAGTGGACAACGGCGGCTTCCGCTCGCTCCGGGACCTGATCGAGACGAGCTTCAAGGAGTACGGCGGCCGGCCCGCCTACACCTGCATGGACGTCACGCTGAGCTATGCCGACCTGGACCGCCTGTCCCGGCACATGGCGGCCTGGCTGCAGGAACGCGCGGGACTGTCAAAGGGCGATCGCATCGCGATCATGCTGCCGAACATCCTGCAGTACCCCGTTGCCCTCTGCGCGGCCCTCAGGGCCGGGCTGGTGATCGTCAACGTGAACCCGCTCTACACGCCGCGGGAACTCGAGCACCAGCTCAGAGATTCCGGCGCCCGGGCCATAGTGATCCTGGAGAATTTCGCCACGACTCTCGAGAAGGTGATCGGCGAGACCCCCGTCGAGACGGTGGTCACCACCTCGATCGGCGACCTGTTCGGCACGCCGAAACGTCATATCGTCAATTTCGTGGTGAAGCGCATCAGGAAGCAGGTGCCGGCCTACGACCTGCCCGATGCCGTGACGTTCCGCGACGCCCTCTATGACGGCGGCAGCCTGGTGTTCCAGCCGCCGGACATCGACCTCGGCGATCTCGCCTTCCTCCAGTACACCGGCGGCACCACCGGCGTGGCCAAGGGCGCGATGCTGAGCCACCGCAATCTGGTCTACAACGTGGAGCAGTCCACCGCCTGGCTGGGCGCGAAGCTCGATCCGGACCAGGATGTGGTCGCCATCACGGCGCTGCCCCTCTATCACATCTTCTCACTGGAGGGTAACTGCCTCGGCATCATGAAGCTGGGCGGCCGCAACATCCTGATTCCGAACCCGCGTGACTTCGAGGGCTTCGTGAAAGAGCTGGCCAAGTACCCCTTCACCTATTTCACCGGCGTCAACACCCTGTTCAGCGCGCTGCTGAACACGCCGGGCTTCGCCGAGCTGGACTTCAGCAGCCTGCAGATCACGGTGGGCGGCGGCATGGCCGTGCAGGAACCGGTGGCGCGGCGCTGGAAGGAGGTGACGGGCAACACGCTGACCCAGGCCTACGGCCTCACCGAGACGTCCCCGGCCGCGGTCATCAACCCCATCACCGACGACGCCGCGTTCAACGGCTCCATCGGGCTGCCCATCTCCTCGACCGAGGTCAGCATCCGCGACGACAAGGGCGACGAGCTGCCCATCGGCGAGGTCGGAGAGATCTGCATCCGCGGCCCCCAGGTGATGGAAGGCTACTGGAACCACCCGGAGGAGACCGAGAAAGTGATGCTCGAGGGAGGCTGGTTCCGCACGGGCGATATGGGCCGCATGGACGACCGCGGCTACGTCTACATCGAGGACCGCAAGAAGGACATGATCCTGGTCTCCGGCTTCAACGTGTACCCGAACGAGATCGAGGAGGTGATCGCCGACATGGACGGCGTGCTCGAGGTGGCGGCGGTCGGCCAGCCCGACGAGCGTGCGGGCGAGGTGGTGAAGGTGTTCGTGGTGCGCAAGGACCCGGCGCTGACCGAGAAGGCCGTCATCGACCACTGCCGGGAGAACCTGACGGGTTACAAGGTGCCGAAGGTGGTCGAGTTCCGCAACGAGCTGCCGAAGACCAACGTGGGCAAGATACTCCGGCGCGCGCTCCGCGACGAAGAGCAAGAAGCCTAGCAACAGGCGCCACCGTCGGCGCGGATTTCAGCTGACGAACTGCCAGAGCGTGTAGAGGGTCAGCCCGACGAGCCCGCCCACCAGCGTGCCGTTGATGCGGATGAACTGCAGGTCGCGCCCGACGTGCAGCTCGATGCGCCGGGCGGTCGCCTCGGCGTCCCAGCCGGAGATCGTCTCGCTGATGATCGAGGAGATGTTGGTCCGGTAGCGGGTGACCATGTAGAGCAGGGTGTCCCGGAACCAGCTGTCCAGCTCCAGGCGCAGCCCCGGGTTGGCCGCCAGCGTGTCTCCCGCGCCGGCCAGCGATTCGGCGATGCGCCGGCGCATGCCCGATTCCGGATCGGCCGCCTCCTCTTCCAGGAACCGGTTCACGTCGGCCACCACGCCGGAGAGGTAGCGCTTCAGCGACGGGTGTTTCAGCAGCCGGTGCTTGATCTCCTCGCCGCGCTCGATCAGTGCCTCGTCGGTCTTCAGCGAGGCCACCAGCTCCTCCAGCGTGCGGCGCAGACGCTGGCGGGCCTCGGTATCCGTGTCACTGGCGGTGATGCCGGTGAGTACTTCCTCGATCTCGGCGACCATGCGGCGGTAGATCTGCTCGTCGACGAAATTGGGCAGCCACCAGGGCGTGCGCTCGCCGATGTGCTGGCGCAGCTGAAGCCGGTTCTCGTCGAGCTGGGTGCGGGCGAGGCCCACCAGGCCGTTTATCACCGTCTGGTCCGGGTCCTGCAGGAGCAGCAGGTCCAGCAGCTGGCCCACGGTCGGCGTCAGCCGCGTCTCGCTGAGTGCGCGCTGCAGGTTGGATTTGACCAGGTCGCGCAGCAGGCGGTTGTCGGTGCTGGCGAGTACCCGGCCGAGTATCACCGACAGGTCCTGGGTGAGCCGGTCGGCGTTGCCGGGGGTGGCGAGCCAGCGGCCCATGCCGTGGGCGAAGTCCGCCTTCTCGAGCCGCGGCGCCAGCGCTTCGGCGGTCAGAAAATGGGTCTCCACGAAACCGGCCAGGCTCGCGCCGATGTCGTCCTTGCGCCGGGAGATGATCGCCGTGTGCGGAATGGGCAGGCCGAGCGGATGGCGGAACAGCGCCGTGACCGCGAACCAGTCGGCCAGGGCGCCCACGGTCGCCGCCTCGGCGAAGGCGCGCACGTAGCCCAGCCACGGGTAGTGCTCCTCGCCGAAGCCCGTGACGACGTACAGGACCACCATGGCCACCAGCAGGCCGGCGGCCACCTGCTTCATGCGGCGCAGGCGCTCGGCACGCAGCGCGTCGAGACCGTCTGACAGCGTCGCTTCCATGGCTTTTCCGCGCCCGGCTCAGGGCCCGCGGTATCCCTGCCGCGGCGGCCCTCCCGTCAGGACTCCGCGTTCAGTGGTATTGGGGGCTCAGCCTGTGCACGGCTTCCAGCATGGCACTGACGTGCTCCGGATCGATGTCCGGGTGGATGCCGTGGCCCAGGTTGAACACGTGGCCGGGGCCTTTGCCGTAGCTGGCCAGGACGCCGGCCACCGCCTCGGCGATCGCCTCGGGCCCGGCGTAGAGCATGGACGGATCCAGGTTGCCCTGCAGCGCCACCTTGTCGCCGGTATAGCGGCGCGCGTCGGCGAGGTCCGTGGTCCAGTCCACGCCGAGGCCGTCGCAGCCCGTCTCCGCCATGTCGGCGAGGAGCGGCCCGGCGTTCTTCGTGAACAGCACCACCGGGACGCGGCGGCCGTCCTGCTCGCGCTCGAGGCCGTCCATCACCCGCTGCATGGCCGCCAGCGAGAACCGCCGGTAGGTATCCGGCGTCAGCACGCCGCCCCAGGTATCGAAGATCATCACCGCCTGGGCGCCGGCCCGGATCTGGGCGTTCAGGTAGTCCCGGGTGGTGTCGGCGAGTTTGTTCAGCATCAGCTCCATCAGATCGGGACGGTCGTAGAGCAGGCCCTTGATGCGGCCGAAGTTCTTGCTGCTGCCGCCCTCGACCATGTACGTGGCCACCGTCCAGGGGCTGCCGGAGAAACCGATCAGCGGCACCCGGCCGGCCAGCTCCCGGCGGATCACCCGGACGGCGTCGATGACGTAGCCGAGTTTCTCCGCGACGTCCGGCACAGCCAGCTGCTCGATCTGGGCGGGCGTGCGCACCGGGTGCTCGAACTTCGGCCCCTCGCCGGTCTCGAAATACAGGCCGCAGCCCATGGCATCCGGCACCGTCAGGATGTCGGAGAACAGGATGGCGGCATCCAGCGGGTAGCGCTCCAGCGGCTGCAGCGTCACCTCGCAGGCCAGATCCGGGTTCGAGCACAGGGCCATGAAATCCCCGGCCTGCGCTCGCGTGGCGCGGTACTCGGGCAGATAACGGCCGGCCTGGCGCATCATCCACACCGGCGTGCGCGGCACGGGCTCGCGCAGCAGCGCGCGTAGCAAGAGGTCGTTTTCCAGTTCGCTCATCGATTTACTCCGCCGGAAACAGGCCGGCGATGGTGGTCTGTATGGCTTCGGCGGCCGCCCGCGGGGATTCGGCGTCCCGGATGGGTCGGCCGACGACGATGTGGTCGGCGCCGTTGGCGAAAGCCTGCTCGACGCTGACCACCCGCTTCTGGTCGTCCGCGGGGCGGTTGTCGACCGGCCGGATGCCGGGGGTGACCACCAGCAGGCGGTTGTCGACGTGCTCGCGCAGCCGCGGCACCTCCAGCCCGGAGGAGATCACGCCGTCGCAGCCGGCCTCGAAGGCGCGCCGGGCGCGGGAGAGCACCAGCTCTTCCACGTCGCAGTCGAAGCCGAGGTCGTCCAGGTCGCCCCGGTCCAGGCTGGTCAGCACGGTTACCGCCAGCACCTTCAGGTCGCCCTTGTTCTCGGCGGCGGCCTCCATGATGGACTGGTTGCCGTGCACCGTTGCGAAGGTGGCGCCGCGGGCGGCGAGATTGCGAACGGCCGCGCCGACCGTCGCCGGGACGTCGAACAGCTTCACGTCCAGGAACACCTTTTTGTCCCGTTCGATCAGCCAGTCGGCCAGCTCGAAGTAACCGCCACTCATCGCGAGTTCCAGGCCGATCTTGTAGAACGAGACGCTGTCGCCGAGCTCTCCGGCGAGGCGCCGGGCCGCGGCGACGTCCGGCACATCGAGTGCGAATATCAGTCTGTCCCTGGCTGCTGTGTCTGCGATGCTGTCGTCGCTCACGGTGTCCCCTCGGCTGCGGGCGAGCATTCTATCACCGCTCCGCGCGGCCGGGGCGGCCGCGGCAGGGGGCGCTCAGGTGTTGCCGACGGCCGGGTCGGTGAGCCGCTCGTGCTCCGCAATGGCGTAGCGGTCGGTCATGCCGGCGACGTAGTCCGCCACCACCCGGGCACGGGCGGCGTCGCCGTGCTCCCGGCCGGCCGAGCGGGCCGCGCTGGCGAACTCGGCGGGCATGAGCCGGGGCTCGTCCATGTAGGCCGCGAACAGGACCTCGACGACCCGTCTCGCCTTCAGCGTCATGCCCAGCACCCGGTGATGGCGGTAGAGGTTCGCGTGCAGGAAGCGCTTCAGCGAGAGGTGCTGCTCCCGGACCTCGTCGCTGAAGCCCACCAGCGGGCCCTCCTGATCGCGCACCTCGTCGATGCAGCGGGGCTGTGCGGCACGCAGCCGCCCGGCGGTCTCCCGAATGAGGTCGGTGACCACCCGGTTGATCATGCGCCGGATCACCTCGTGGATCAGGCGGCGGCCGTCCAGTCCGGGATGGCGCGCCAGCACTTCGTCGTGCTGCGCGGCGAACAGCGGCTCCGCCCGCAGCATCTCCACGCCCAGCAGGCCCGCGCGCAGGCCGTCGTCCACGTCGTGGTTGTTGTAGGCGATCTCGTCGGCGAGATTCGCGAGCTGGGCTTCCAGGCCCGGCTGGCGGCGCTCCAGGAAGCGGCGCCCGAGCTCGCCGAGCTGCCGGGCGTGGCGGGCCGAGCAATGCTTCAGGATGCCCTCCCGGGTCTCGTACATGAGGTTCAGGCCGGCGAACTCCGCGTACTTCTCCTCCAGCTCGTCGACGACTCGCAGGGATTGCAGGTTGTGCTCGAAACCGCCGTAGTCGCGCATGCACTCGTTCAGCGCATCCTGCCCCGCGTGGCCGAAGGGAGTGTGGCCGAGATCGTGGGCCAGGCAGATGGCCTCGGCCAGGGTCTCGTTGAGGCCGAGGGTGTGCGCCACGCTGCGGGCGATCTGGGCGACCTCCAGCGAGTGGGTCAGCCGCGTGCGGTACAGATCGCCTTCGTGGTTCACGAACACCTGGGTCTTGTAGACCAGCCGGCGGAACGCGCTGGCATGGATGATGCGGTCGCGGTCGCGCTGGTACTCGCCGCGGTAGACCGGCGGCGGCTCGGCGTGGCGCCGGCCCGGGCTCTGCGACTCCCGCGCGGCCCCTGGCAGCAGGCCGTCGTCGGCGCGCTCCAGATCCACGTATTCCATCGCTTCCGACACCCGCTCAGCCCGCCCCGACGTCGGCCGGCGCCAGCGCTTCGGCCAGCGCCTGCCCGGAGAAATCCGCGGTCACGTACGCCTCGCCGATACCGCGCAGCAGCACCAGCCGCAGGCGTCCGGCCTGTACCTTCTTGTCGAGCTGCATCGCCTCGCGCAGGCGGGCGGCGCCCACCGGCGGCGGCGCCACGGGCAGCCCGGCCGCCGCGATCAGGTCGCGGATGCGGTCGAGTTCTGCCGCGCCCAGGCCGCTGGCGCGGGCCGCCATCAGCAGGCCGGCGGCCACCGCCTCGCCGTGCAGCCATTCGCCGTAGCCGGTGACCGACTCGATGGCGTGGCCGAAGGTATGGCCCAGGTTCAGGAGCGCCCGCTGGCCCGCCTCGCGCTCGTCCGCCGCCACGATGGCGGCCTTCATCTCGCAGCAGCGGCGCACCGCCTGCTGCAGCGCCCTTTTGTCGCGGCGCCGTAGCGCCGTCACGTTGTCCTCGAGCCAGCCGAAGAAGGCCGCGTCGCCGAGCAGACCGTACTTGATGACCTCGGCAAGACCCGCGGCCAGCTCCCGGTCAGGCAGGGTATCCAGGGTGGCGAGGTCGATCAGCACGAAGGTCGGCTGATGGAAAGCGCCGATCAGGTTCTTGCCCCGGGCGTGGTTGACGCCGGTCTTGCCGCCCACCGACGAGTCCACCTGGGCCAGCAGCGTGGTGGGCACCTGGATGAAGTCCACGCCCCGCTGGTAGCAGGCCGCGGCGAAACCGGCCATGTCGCCCACGACGCCGCCGCCCAGCGCCACCACGGTGGTATCCCGGTTGGCGCGTGCATCCACCAGCGTGTCGATGATCGCGGCCACCTGGCCCAGGTCCTTGTGCGCTTCCCCGTCCGGCAGCACGTGCACGGCGGCCAGCCGATCGCCGAGGGCGCGCCGGGCGGCATCGAGATACAGCGGCCCGACCACGTCGTTGGTCACCACCACCGCGTCCGGCCCGCGCAGGCGGCCGGCGAGCGCGCCGGCCCCGTCGAGCAGGCCCTCGCCGATGACAATCGGGTAGCTTCTCGCGCCAAGCTGGACGGTGAGCGTCTCGGGGTCTGTCACGGACGGCGGCTCCTGATGCCGGCAGAGCGCCTAAGTTGCCGGGCGCCGGCGGCAGAATCAAGCGCCCTCACGGCCGGTCACAGCCGGCTGCGGATATCCTCGACCACGTGGTGCACACGACGGCCGTCGGTCTCGATCACCAGGTCGGCGATCTCCCGGTACAGCGGGTCGCGTTCGGCGAACAGGCGGCCGAGGGTCTCTTCCGGATCGCCGGCGGCCAGCATGGGCCGCTCGCGGCCGCGGCGGGTGCGCTCCAGCTGCTGTGCGACCGTGGCGTGGAGGTAGACCACCGTGCCCCGTGCGGCCAGGTGACGGCGGTTGTCCGGCTCGCCCACCACGCCGCCGCCGGTGGCCAGCACCAGGTCAGGCCGCGCCGTGAGTTCGTCGACGACCGCCGCCTCGCGCTTGCGGAAACCCGCCTCGCCTTCCTTCTCGAAGATGAACGGGATATCGACGCCCGTGCGCCGCTCGATCTCGTCGTCGGTGTCCACGAATTCGAGTTCCAGGGCCCGGGCCAGCGCGCGGCCGACCGCGGACTTCCCCGCGCCCATGGGGCCTACGAGAAATATCCTGGTCCCGTCACTCAAGATTGCCGCCCGGAGAGAAGAAAGCCGGCCCGGAGGCCGGCTTTCCCGATGCCTCGGTCAGAGCGTATCGGCGCAGCTGTTCGACTGGCCGAACGGGCTGGGGTTGCCCGGCGGGTTCGTATTCTGGTCGGTCACGTCGCTCGCCGCGATCGGCAGCCGGAACTTCGACGTCTCCGTGGTCTCCGTCCCCTGGACCGTCGCCTGGGCGGTGAGGGTCACGTCCACCCAGCGGGCGAACTCCTGGGGATAGATCACGTCGACGATGCCGAAGCCGTTGGCGTCCGTAGTAAAGGTCCCGCTGCCGGTACTCTGCGCGGCGACCGTGGCGACGTTGCCGGCCTCCAGCGTGCCATTCCCGTTGTCGTCCTCACTCGGATCGAGTACGCCGTTGCGATTCTCGTCTTCGTCCTCGCAGCCCCCAGGCGTGGTGACATCCTGGACCCACTGACTCGCGACATTGTCGTAGAACCAGAAGCCCTTGTAGTAGAAATCAGACTGCACTCGCATCTGCACGGTCACGCCTTCTACGCCGGCGCCCTGGGAGTCGGTCACCTGGACCGCGTATTCCTTGCGGTACTGGGCCTGGTTCGGCTCGTTGATCTCGTTGCCGGTGCCGAGCGTGATGAATACCTCGAGCTGCGCGACGGTGAGGTTCACCGAACCGCTGACCGCCGGCGTATCCCGCACGGTAGCGGTGATGGTGACGCCGTTGCTGGCACTGGTGCTGGAGCCGGCGGTATAGGAAACGGTGGCCCGGCCCTGGGTGTTGGTGGTCGCCGAGCCGGCGGACAGCGAGCCGCCGGTGACGTCGTCGAGACCGAAGTCCACGACCTTGTTGGCCACCAGGTTGCCGGCCGCGTCGCGCACGATAGCGGTGATCGCGCTCTGCTCGCTGGGCGCCACGGTGAACGGGCTGGCCTGCACCTCGATGCTGTCGGCAGTGGTTGCGACGAACTGGATCTGCACCGTGGTCTCGGTGCCGTCCGGGTTGGTGGCCGTGATCACGGCCGGACCGGCATTGGATGCCTGCAGGTCCACCGAGGCATCGCCGTTTGCGTCCGTCGTGGCCGAGGCAGCGGACAGCGTGCCGCGGGTGGTGGAGAACGTGACGTTCTCACCGGCCTGGGCCGTGCCGCCAACGGTCCAGTTGACCGTGACCGTGACCGGCGTATTCAGCGGCACCTGGGTGCCCGAGGCCGGTGCCGTGATGACGAAGGAGTCGTCCGAGACGGTCAGCGTCACCTCGTCGGTGATCCCGAGCGCCGATGCCGACAAGGTATCCGCACCGGCAGCCGAGGCGGTGACCTGCACCTGGGCCTGGCCGAGGTTGTCGGTGACCAGCGAGGTGGAGGCGAGCGTGTTGCCATTCGAGGAGGCCACGTCCACGGTCTGACCGGCGATGCCGTCGCCGTTGGAATCGGCCAGCACGACACTGTAGGTCGCGCTATCGCCCTGGGCGAGGCTGGCCGGACCCTGCAGCGTGATGGTCGTGCCCACCACGTTGACGTCCACGCTGCTGGTGAGGCCGTTGACGTCGGCAGACACGGTGATGGTGCGGTTGGTGGGGTCGCCCGCGGTGCCCAGCGAAGCCGTCGCGGTACCGTTCTCCAGCGTGGTGACCTCGTTGACCGTCAGGATGCCAGAGGTGGAAGAGAACACCACCGGCTGGTCGGCCATCACCCGGTTGTCCGCGTCGCGGACCAGCGCTGTGATGGTCACCTCCGAACCGCCCGCCGAGGGCAGTTGGGGGCTGCTGGTCAGCACCGTGACGCTGGCCGGCGTGGGCTGGTCGGGTCCGGCCCCGCCGCCCGTGCCGCCGCCGCTGCCGGCGAACGAGTTATCGGTGCCGCCGCTGGAACAGGCGCCGAGCGCGAGCCCCATGAATGCGATCAGCAGTGTCGGCAGAGTCGAGAGTTTTCTCATCGGTTCGATTCCCAAGCTTTAGGGCGGTCGTGCGCCATCAGTAAACGACTGCGTTCTCTTCCAGGATCTTCGGTGTCACGAAGATGAGCAGTTCCGACTTGTTCGCCACGTTCTGGGTGGAGCGGAACAGCGCGCCCACGCCGGGGATGTCGCCCAGCAGCGGGACCTTGTTGGCCACTTCTCGTCGCTCTGTCTCGTAGATTCCTCCGAGCACGACGGTCTGGCCGTCGCGCACGAGCACCTGAGTGCGGATCTCGCGGGTGTCTATGCTCGGCACGAAGCCGCCGGTGGCGCTCGCCACGAGCTCGCCGACGCTGTCCGAGTTCACCTGAAGATCCATGATGATGTTGTCGTCCGGTGTGATCTGCGGGGTCACCGTCAGGCTCAGCACCGCCTTTTTGAACTGCGTGGTGGTCGCGCCGCTGGAGGAGGACTCCTGGAACGGAATCTCCACGCCCTGCTCGATCAGCGCCTCCTTCTGGTTGGCGGTGATCACCCGCGGCGTCGAGACGATCTCGCCCCGGCCCTCGGCCTGCAGGGCGGAGAGCTCGAGATCCACGATGTAGTCCGAGTCCAGGATGGCCAGCGCGATCTGGCCCGCCGGGTTGTTCACCGGCAGGTTCACGTTGTAGCGGTTGTTGACTGCCGGCGCCTCCACCGGGAACGGCTGGCCCGTGTCGGCCAGGTTCTCCAGCGCCGATGCGGTGATGACGTCGGAGCCGGCGCTGGTGCCGGTGACCGAGAACAGCCCGTCGCTGGAGTTCTCCTGCACGGCGGTGAGTCCGAGGCGCACGCCGAGCTCGCGGCTGAAGTCGTCGTTGACGACCACGATGCGGGACTCGATCAGCACCTGGCGCACCGGGATGTCCAGGGTCTGGACCAGGCGGCGCACGTCACGCAGACGATCCACGGTGTCCTGCACCAGCAGCGTGTTGGTGCGCTCGTCGATGGCCACCGAGCCGCGGTCGGAGAGCAGCGAATTCTCGCCTTCCTTGATCAGTGCGGCCAGATCGCCGGCCTTGGCGTAGTTCACTTGCAGGAACTCGGAGAACAGCGGCTCCAGCTCCTGGATGGCCTGTTTGGCTTCCAGGTCGGCCTTCTCGCGGGCGGCGATCTCTTCCGCCGGTGCGACGATGATCACGTTGCCGTTCTGGCGCATGTCCAGACCCTTGGTGGTCAGGACGATATCGAGCGCCTGATCCCACGGCACGCTGTTCAGCCGCAGGGTGACGTTGCCCTGGACGGTGTCGGAGACCACGATGTTGCGGCCGCTGATCTCGGCCAGCAGCTGCAGCACGGCACGGGTCTCGATGTCCTGGAAATTCAGCGTGACCCGCTCGCCCTCGTAAGCCTTGTCCTCGGCGAACAGGCTTGCGGCCTGCTCCTCTTCCTCGACCACCGGGTTGATCTCGATGGTGAAGACGTCGTCAGACTGATAGGCGAGCTGCTCGTAATCGCCGTCGGCGGAGATCAGCACGCGGGCATCGTTATTGACGCGCACCGCATCGATGGTGGTGACGGGGGTGGCGAAGTCCTGCACGTCCAGGCGGCGGATGAGCTCGCCCGGCAGTTCCGTGCCCTTGAACACGGCGACCACGCGACCGCCTTCCTGGCGGATGTCCACCGGCGTGGACGGGTCGGTCAGGTCGATGATGACGCGGCCGCCGCCTTCACGGGTGCGGCGGAAGTCCACATTCTCGATGGCGCGGCGGCCGCTCGCGGCGGCGGGCGACGTCGACGGGGTGCCGGTGAACGTGGTGGTCTCCGCCACCATGTCGCCGCCCTCGCCGAGGGTGAGGACGACGGTGTTGCCGGACACGCGGGTTTCGTAGGGCACCATGCTGTCCAGGTTCAGCACCACGCGGGTGCGGCCGTTGGCCTCCGCGGTCAGCACGGTATCCAGCATGCGCAGGTCCACATCACGGCGACGGGAGCTGAGGCCGAGGGCGGTGTCGGGCAGGTCCAGCGCGATGCGCGCCGGGTTTTCGATGGTGAAGCTGAGCGGCTCCGGAGCAGGCCCCGAGAGAATCAGTCGCAGTTCCACCTGCTGCCCGGGCAGCGACTGGACCTGGATGTCCTGCAGGGTGTTCCCCGGCGCGTCCTGTGCGTAGGTGCCCGCGGAGGCGAACAGCAGGACGAGGGCGGCGAGCCAGCCGAGAGGATTCCTGAGGACGTCCAGCCCGTGATTGTTCGCCGGCAGCGGCTTCGTTGTGCGAGTCATTCCAGTTTCTCCCAGTGCCATCTGCTTGGCCTCAGTCCGAAATACTGATGGTGGCATCTCTCTCCAGATACCCGCCTATGCCGTCGGAGACGATCTCTTTGACCACGATCTCCGACTCGTTTATCTCGACGATGCGGCCGTCGTTCTGGCCCACGTAATTGCCGACGGTGACCCGGTTGATGAGTCCGTCGGCCGTCTGTACGAGACCGTAGGTCGTCTCGCCCTGCTGCAGCGTGCCGACCATGTCGAGGGAATCCAGCGGGAACTGCTCCAGGTATTCACGGCTGCGGTTGACGTCCGGGCGGATGCCGCCGCCGCCCGCGGAGCGCGTATCCGCCACCGGCGAATCCGGCACGAAGGGCGAGCGCAGCCCGTCCACATCGGCCGTGTAGACATAGCTCTCGTAGGTCTGGATCTCGGGCAGCGGGTCCGGCCGGTCGCCGGGCCTCGCCTTCACCTCGTCGATGTAGGCATTGAGGTCATCCATGCCGCCGCCGCAGCCGGCCGCGAAAGGCAGCACGAGTACCGCCAGCACGGCGAAGAGGCCGGCGGGGCGCCTGTTGCGATTTACCTGGAAGCGAGGTTCCTGCCTCATCACTCGGTCTCCTCTTCCAGATAGCGATAGGTCTTGGCGGTCACGTCGAGCGACAGCTGGTCGAACTGCTCGTCGGTGGCCGGCTGGATCTGGATGTCGTGCAGCGTCACGATGCGGGGCAGCGCGGCCACGCTGCTGGCGAAATTCGCGAGCTCGTGATAGCTGCCGGCCAGCTGGATCTTGATGGGCTTCTCGGCATAGAAGTCCTTCCGGATCTCGCCCTGGGGCTCGAACAGCTTCTCCTCCAGCCCCGCCGCCAGACCGGTCTGGGAGATGTCGACGATCAGGTTCGGTATCTCGGTCTCGCCCGGCAGCTGGCGCAGCATCGTGCCGAAGGACTGCTGCATCTGCGCGAGCTGGGCGCGGTAGGCGTCGAAGTTCGCCGCCTTGCTCTGCTTGGTCTCGAAGGTCTGCCTGAGCTCCTGCTCGCGCGCCTCGGCACGCTCCAGCAGCGGCACCTTGTTCTTCACCACCGTCATGTAGACGCCGAACACGGCGACCGCGACGAAGACGATGACGATGGCGCCTACCCGGAAGGGCAGCGGCCAGCGGCCGACGTCGTTGGTATCGAGATTTCGCAGTTCCTCGATGACGTTCATGCGGCCTCCTCCTCATCCTCGCCCAGGACCTTCACCTGCTTCGCCTTCAGCGTGAAGTTGAAGCGCTCGGCCTGGCCCGCGTCCACGGTGCGGATCTGCTCGAGGTCCGGGTCGGTCAGCCACTCCGAAGCATCAATGTTGCGCATGAAGGCGGATACCCGGGTGCTGGACTGGGCGGTGCCGGTGATCTGTATCTCGCGGCCGGTCTGCTTGATCCCGGTGAGATAGACGCCATCCGGCAGCGTGCGCACGAGTTCGTCGAACAGGTGCACGACCATCGGTCGGCTGGTCTGCAGCTGCTCGATGATCTCCATGCGGGCGAGCAGGCGTTCCTTCTGCCGCTCCAGGCCCTCGATCTCCTCGATGGCCTTGTTCAGTTCGGCGATCTCGGCCTCGAGCCGCTGGTTGCGATCTTCCTGGTAGTCGATGCGGCTCTGGTAGAAGACGTTGCCGAGCCAGATCACGAGGCCGGCCAGCAGCACCGACAGCACGATGGCGATGCCGAATTGTTGCTGGCGTTGCTTGCGCTGCTCTTCGCGCCAAGGCAGTAGGTTGATACGCGGCATCAGTCGAAGCTCCTCAATGCGAGCCCGCAGGCGATCAGCAGCGCCGTGGAATCCTTGGTGACGCCCTGGGATTTGGCTTTCGATGCGATCTTCATCTGGCCGAGCGGGTCGCCGATCTCCGTCGGGATGCCCACCCGGCTCGAGATGACGTCGGCGATGCCCGGGATGTTGGCGCAGCCGCCGCAGACCAGGATCATGTCGGGCTGCTCCCGGCCGCCGCCGGAGGCCAGGTAGAACTGCAGCGAGCGACTGACCTGCTGGGTCATGTCGTCGATGAAGGGGTCGAGCACCTCCGGCTGGTAGTTGCTGGGCAGACCGCCTTCCTTCTTCGCCCGGCCGGCGTCCTCCATGGACAGGCCGTAGGTGCGCATGATCTCTTCGGTGAGCTGCACGCCGCCGAAGGCGAAGTCACGCGTATAGACGACCTTCAGGTCGTCCAGCACGCTGAACGTGGTGGCGCTGGCGCCGATGTCGACCACCGCGACCGACTGGCCGACGCCGCCGTTCGGCATCTGATGGGTGAGGAGCTGGCAGGCGTTCTCCAGCGCGAAGGCCTCGACGTCGACCACGCGGGCGGAGAGGCCGGCGGCGTCGACGGCCGCCTGGCGCTGGTCCACGTTGTCCGTCCGTGTGGCCACCAGCAGGACGTCGTTCATGTCCGGGTCGTTCTCGTTCGGCCCGATCACCTCGAAATCGAAGCTGACCTCTTCCATGGGGAAGGGGATGTACTGGTCGGCCTGGATCTCCACCTGTCCCTCGAGATCCTTGTCCGCCAACGAGGCCGGCATCTGGATCACCTTGGTGATGGCAGCATCGCCGCTGATGGCGATGGCCACGTCCTTGCACTTCGTGGCGGCCCGCTTCACCGCCCGCCGGATGGCACCACCCACCGCCTGGGCGTCGACGATGTTTTTCTCGTTGATGGAATTGGGCGGGGTCGGCTCGGCCGCGTACGATTCGACGCGGTAGCGCTTGCCGCTCTGGGAGAGCTCGATGAGCTTGACCGACGATGTCGTTATGTCAAGCCCCAGGAGCGGACGATTTTTCTTGCCGAATTGCACCTGTTTTCCCTTCCAAGTCCGTGGGTTACGCTGGATAAGTGGTGGGGCGCCTGAAGAAACCGGTTTAACTATATATCAACGTAATGTTAAATAAAACGACGCTGATCCCCTGCTCAATGCCCGCGTATAGTAAGGCACGCCCCGCCGCCTATTCTGTGAACTGTGTACCGGTAGTGAGCCAGGCCCGAAAGTGGAGGGTGCGGGGAGTTTCGCTGCAACGAGACGAGGCCGGCCGGGTGCGGCCGGCCGGGTATGGTTGTAGACTGTCGCCGCGAAGCATTGCGGTCTGGCCCCCCGCTGACGGTATGATCCGGTCTTCGCCCTGACCCGGACCGCCCCATGCCCCCTTGTCAACAAGGAACGGTCCGCTTCGGCCGCAGTCACTATGCAGTAAGCCCCTGACGCTGGCAAGGACCGGAAAGCGCTTGGCAACACGATCTCTCACTCGCATCCTCGCCGGACTGGCCGGTACGGTCGCTATACTCGCCCTGTCGCTGACGGCAGGCGTCGTCGGCGCGTACCACTACACCCTGGCCGGCCTGCCCGAGGCGGCGACCATCCGGGACATCCCTCTGCAGATACCGCTCAGGGTCTACAGCCGGGACGGGAAGCTGGTCGCCGAGATCGGCGAGCAGCGCCGCATACCGGTCGAGTACGACGAGATTCCCGGCCACGTGGTGCAGGCTTTCCTGGCCGCCGAGGACGACCGCTTCTTCGAACATCCGGGCATCGACTATCAGGGCGTGCTGCGTGCCGGCATCAATTTCCTCATGACCGGCTCGCGCAGCCAGGGCGGCAGCACGATCACCCAGCAGCTGGCCCGGGACTACTTCCTCACCCGCGAGCGGCTGTTCACACGCAAGATCCGCGAGGCGTTCCTGGCCTGGAAGATCGAGAAGGAATTCAGCAAGGAGGAGATCCTTGCCATGTTCCTGAACAAGATGTTCTTCGGCCAGCGGGCCTACGGCGTGGCTGCCGCCTCCCGGGTGTACTTCAACAAGACTCTCGAGGAGATCAACGCCGCGGAAGCCGCCACCCTGGCCGGTCTGCTGCAGGCGCCGTCGGCCTACAATCCCGTGCGCAGCCCGGAGAAGGCCACCTCGCGGCGGAGCTACGTGCTGCGCCGCATGCGCGAGCTGGACTACCTCACGGAAGCCGAATACGGCGCGGCCATGGAATACCCGATGGAGTCCCGCCTGTACGGGCCTGCGGTCGAGCTGACCGCACCCTATCTCGCCGAAATGGTGCGCCGGGAGATGCTGGAGCGCTACGGCCCCGAGATCTACTCCGGTGGCTATCGGGTGACCACCACGCTCGACTCCTCGCTGCAGACCGCCGCCGTCTACGCGGTGCGCAACGGCCTGCTGGAATACGACCGACGCCATGGCTACCGGGGGCCGCTGGCGAGGCTCGAGTTGCCCGTGCCGGCCGGCGGCGACGAGGGCACGAACGGCCAGGGCAATGACCAGGGCAATGACCCTGGTAATGACAAGAGCGGGAATGGCGGCGAAGGCAGCTATTCGGGCGGCGGCTATCCGGCGCTACCGCCGGACGTGCTGCAGGCCCTGGAGGACTACCCGGAGCCCGGCGGCCTGCGCGTGGGCGTGGTGGTCGGCCTCGGCGAGGACAACAGCGCAGCCGTCGCCCTGCGGCGCGACCGCATCGTGCGGGTGCCCTGGTCGGGCATCAGCTGGGCCAAGCGCTACATCGACGACGACCGGGTGGGCTCGCCGCCGGAGTCCGTCGGCGAGGTGCTGGCCGTGGGCGACGTCATCCATGTGATGCCCACGGTCTCCGACCGATGGGCCCTGGCCCAGGTGCCCGCCGCGCAGGGGGCGCTGGTTTCCGTTGACCCGGACGACGGCGCGGTGGTGGGCCTCGTGGGCGGCTTCGATTACGCGGCCAGCAAGTTCAACCGGGCGGTGCAGATCCGGCGCCAGCCCGGCTCGGCTTTCAAGCCCTTCATCTACTCCGCCGCGCTGGAGAACGGTTTCACCGCGGCCACCATCGTCAACGACACGCCGGTGGTGTTCGAGTCCGAAGAACTGGAAGGGCCGTGGAAGCCCATCAACTACACGGGCAAGTTCTACGGGCCGGTGCGCCTGCGCGAGGCGCTTTACCGGTCGCTGAACCTGGCCTCGGTGCGGGTACTGATCGGCACCGGACTCGGCGATGCGGTGCCGCACATCCGCAGCTTCGGCTTCGCGGACGAGGCCGTGCCCTACAACTACTCTCTGGCGCTCGGCAGCGGCGCCGTCTCGCCGCTGGACATGGCGCTGGGCTATTCCGTGTTCGCCAACGGCGGCTACCGCGTGGAGCCCTACTTCATCGACCGCATCGAGGACAGCGAAGGCAATGTGCTGCAGCGGGCCGACCCGGCGCTGGTGTGCCCGGACTGCGAGTACAGCGAGGAACTGGCGGAGATCGATGCCGACCCCTTCGCCGACCCGCTCGCCGACCCGCTCGCCGGGCGGGGCGGCGAGCGCGCTGGCAGCCGGACCGACAGGGCGGACCCACTCGCCGGCGTCGAGCGGCTGGAGGGCCGCACCCTCGAGTGGCGGCCCACGGCGAACGAGGATCCCAGACTCTACGCCGGCATGCGCCTCGCCGACCGTGCGATCACGAAGGAGAACGCCTTCCTGGTGGCCGACATGATGCGCGACGTCATCCGCCGCGGTACCGGGCGGCGGGCCCGCTCGCTCGGCCGGGACGATCTGTACGGCAAGACCGGCACGTCCAATGATCGCCGCGACGCCTGGTTCGGCGGCTTCAACGCCGACCTCGTGGCCGTCACCTGGGTGGGCTTCGACGAGGACAAGCCGCTGGGGGCGGGCGAGGAGGGTTCGCGCACCGCGCTGCCCGTCTGGATACACTTCATGGAGCGGGCACTCGACGGAGCGCCGACCGCCCGCGTCGAGGAGCCGGAGGGCCTCGTCACGGTGCGGGTGTCGCCGGAGACCGGCCGCCCCGTGAGTTCGGACGACGGTAATTTCATCTTCGAGAAATTCCGCGTCGGCAACGAACCGGAAGCTGGTACGATCGGCGGCGCGGACGACATCTACAACGACACCGGCTCGAGCGGCGACATCGAGGACCCCATCTTCTGAGAGCCGCCGGGTGCCGGCCTGACCGCAGGAGAGCGCCATGCCGAAGCATGACGAAGTGTGCCGGACCCGCCAGCTGCTGGCACGCGAAGCCGCCCGCATCATCGCCGATCAGGGCATCGAGAACTACCGCCAGGCCAAGGTGAAGGCCGCGGAGCGGCTCGGCTTCCGCGAACGGGGCGCGCTGCCGAGCAACAGCGAGATCGAATCGGCGCTGATCGAGCACCACCGCCTGTTCGGCGCCTCGGATCATTCCGACCTGCTGGACCGCCTGCGCCGCATCGCGCTGGAGGTGATGCACCGCTTCGCCGAGTTCCGACCGCGCCTCGTCGGTCCGGTGCTGGCCGGCACGGCGGCTTCCCATTCCGCCATCAACCTGCATCTGTTCGCCGACTCGCCGGAGGAGGTGGCCTGGCAGCTGGACGGCGAGCAGACCGCCTACCAGCTCTACGAGCGGCGGCTGAAGAGCCGCCAGGACCGGCTGGATACCTACCCCGGTTATCGTTTCCGCTGCGCCGAGGCTACGGTGGAGGCGACGGTATTCCCCGAGAAGGGGCTCAGGCAGGCACCGATCAGCCCGGTGGACGGACGGCCCATGCGCCGGGCGGACAAACGCAAGCTGGAGAAGCTGCTGGCCGAGGCGCCCGCCCCAATAATCTGAGCGACTATCCGAGCGACAGTCCGAGCCTGCTGCCTGCGCCGCGCCGGGGCGCGCCGGATCAGCGCTGGTCCAGGGGCACGTAGTCCCTGACGCCGGGCCCGGTGTAGAGCTGGCGCGGCCGGCTGATGCGCCGTCCGGGCTCGGTGATCATCTCCCGCCAGTGCGCCACCCAGCCGACCGTGCGGCCGATGGCGAACATCACGGTGAACATCGAAGTGGGGATGCCGAGCGCCCGGTAGATGATGCCCGAGTAGAAGTCCACGTTCGGGTACAGGTTCTTCTCGACGAAGTACTCGTCCTTCAGCGCGACCTGCTCCAGCTCCAGTGCGAGCTCGAACAGCGGATTGTCGTCGTTGCCGAGCTTCTTCAGCACCTTGTGGCACATCTCGCGGATGATCTTCGCCCGGGGATCGAAATTCTTGTACACCCGGTGGCCGAAGCCCATCAGCCGGAAGGGATCGTCCTTGTCCTTGGCCTTGGCGACGAATTTCGGGATGTTCTTCACGTCGCCGATCTCTTCCAGCATCTCCAGCACCGCCTCGTTGGCGCCGCCGTGGGCCGGGCCCCACAGCGCCGAGATGCCGGCCGCGATGGCCGAGTAGGGGTTCGCGCCGGAGCTGCCCGCCATGCGCACCGTGGAGGTGGAGCAGTTCTGCTCGTGGTCGGCGTGCAGGATGAACAGCAGGTCCAGGGCTTCGGCGGCGACCGGGTCCACGTGATAGGGCTCGGCCGGCACCGCGAAGAACATGTTCAGCAGGTTCGAGCAGTAGTCCAGGTCGTTGCGCGGATAGATGAACGGCTGGCCGATGGAGTGCTTGTAGGCCGCAGCGGCGATGGTCGGCAGTTTGGCGATGATGCGGTGGGCGAAGATATCGCGCTGGCGCTCGTCGTGGATGTTCATGGTGTCGTGGTAGAACGCCGACATGGAGCCGACGACCGCCGACAGCATCGCCATGGGGTGGGCGTCGTAGCGGAAGCCCATGAAGAACCGGGACACCGACTCGTTGAGCATCGTGTGCCGGCGGATGATCGACTCGAAGTTCTCCAGCTCGTCCTTGGTGGGCAGGTCGCCGTAGAGGAGCAGGTAGCACACCTCGATGAAGGAGGAGTTCTCCGCGAGCTGTTCGACCGGGTAGCCGCGGTAGAGCAGCACGCCCTCGGCGCCGTCGATGAACGTGATGGTGCTCTCGCAGCTGGCCGTGGAGACGAAGCCGGGATCGTAGGTGAAGACGCCGCGCTCCCGGTACAAGCTGGAGATGTCGACCACGTCCGGGCCGAGGGTGCCCTCGAGTACGGGCAGCTCTGTGCCGTCGCCCTCGGGGCTCGTCAGCGTGAAGTGCTTGTTGCTCATCTTTGATTCCTGGCTTAGATCGGATCGCGCAAGCGGGCGGACGCCGGCACGCGGCGCCCGGCGCGATCCTCATTCTTTATGATCCCGGTTCCGTGCGGTGGGCAGGACCTGCCGCGAGAACCTTCTATGGTGCCGCAGACGGAGCCGGGCCGGCAAGCGCCCGGAGCACCCGGGAAGGCGTCCCAGGACCGGACGCCGGGTCCCTCAGGACATGCCGTACTTGCGACGGAAACGGTCGACGCGGCCGCCCGAGTCCATGATCTTCTGCTTGCCCGTGTAGAACGGGTGGCAGGCAGAGCAGACTTCAACGTGCAGCTCCTCGCCGGCCGTCGAGCGGGTCACGAACTCGTTCCCGCAGCTGCAGATCACCTTGATCTCGTCGTAGCGGGGATGGATATCGGCTTTCATCGTCATTCTCCGGTCGTCTGCCCGCCGGACGGACAGCGAAAAGGGGCGCGGAGCATACAGCGCCGCAGGGCCGCTGGCAAGTCCGCGCCAGGGCTCCGGGAGAGGCCGCGCGTTATCCACAAATCCTGTGGATAACTCTGTGGATGGATTTTGGCTAAACGCCGCAAGCCCACGATTTTCAAGCCTCCCCGTTAGAATGTCTATTTTCTGTTCACAATAATAATTACAACAATTTCATTGCCTTACAAGACTCTTACAAAGTCGGGTTTCAGCTGATCGCGACTCTACAAGCCAAATATAGGGATAGTCCCGACATTGTGCATAACGGCCGCCGGCCGGACCGCCACGGAGTCACTCGACGGCTGCCCCGGAAGAGGGCAGGAACAGGGCCTGGAGGTCGTTCAGAAAGCGCATGCCGAGGGCGCTCGGGCGCAGCCCGCCCGCGTCGACGGCCTCGAGCAGACCCCGCTGGCGCGCGGCCGCCAGTCCGGGCTCCAGAGCCTCCCGGTCCAGACCGGTGCGGGCCGCAAAATCCGCCAGGGCGAAGCCCCGGGTGAGGCGCAGCGCATTCAGCATGTACTCGAAGGCCAGGTCCTCGGCGGCGACGGCGGCGGCCGCCTCCCCCGTGCGCCCGGCCAGCGCGGCCTCCATCCAGGCCCGTGGGCTTGCCGGCTTTGCGTAGCGGCGCACGGTACCGTCGGCATCGGTGATCTTGCCGTGGGCGCCGGCCCCGGCCGCCAGATAGTCGCCGAATCCCCAGTAGTTCAGGTTGTGCCGGCACTCCCGGCCCGGCCGGGCGAACGCCGATACCTCGTAGCGGCGATAGCCGGCCGCCTCCAGCGCCTCGTGGCAGCGCTCCTGCATTTCCCACGCCGTATCGGGGTCCGGGAGCGGCGGCGGGGAATGGTGGAACCGCGTGTTCGGTTCCAGCGTCAGCTGGTAATGGGAGATGTGCGCCGGGGCCAGGGCGAGCGCCGCCGAGACGTCCGCCAGCGCGCCCGCCACGCTCTGTTGCGGGAGTGCGAACATGACGTCCAGATTCAGGTTGTCGATGCCCGCCCGCCGGGCCTCGTCGACCGCGGCGCGGGTCTCGGCCGCGCTATGGATGCGCCCGAGCGCGGCGAGAGAAGCATCATCGAAGCTCTGCGCCCCCAGCGACACCCGGTTGACGCCGGCGGCCCGGTACGCCGCGAAACTGCCTCGCTCGACCGTGCCCGGGTTGGCCTCCAGCGTGACCTCGGCATCGGCAGCCAGCGTGTAGCGGGCGGCCACGGCGTCGAGAAGACGGCCGATCTGCGCGCCGCTGAACAGCGACGGCGTGCCGCCGCCGATGAAAACCGTCTCGAGCCGCCGCCCGGCCGCGCGCACCGCCTCCGCCTCGAGGTCGGCGATCAGCGCGTCGACGTAGCGGTCGCGGGGAGGATCGTCGCCGGCCCGGTGGGAATTGAAGTCGCAGTAGGGGCATTTCCGCACGCACCAGGGCAGGTGCAGGTAGAGGGTGAGCGGGATGGACGCGCTATCCGCACGATCCGCGCAATCTGCAACATCGGCGGCAGCCGCCCTGCCCGCGCCGCGGGTGGCAATCATCCCGCTTCTCCCGCCCCCAGGCGGCGGGCCAGCTCCCGGAGCGCCCGCGCCCGGTGGCTCACGCGGTTCTTCTCCGCCGGCGGCAATTCGGCTGCGCTGCGGCCGAGCTCCGGATCGTAGAAGACCGGGTCGTAGCCGAAGCCACCCTCGCCCCGCCGCCCGGTCAGGATGCGTCCCCGCCAGACGCCCTCGGCGATCACGGGTGCGGGGTCTTCGGCGTGACGCAGGAACACCATGACGCAGCGGAAGGCGGCGGTGCGTTCCGCCGTGCCCTCCAGCGCGGCGAGCAGCCGGTCGATATTCGCCGCGTCGTCCGCGGGCTCGCCGGCATAGCGGGCCGAGCGTATGCCGGGAGCCCCGCCGAGCGCATCCACTTCCAGTCCGGAGTCGTCGGCGATGGCCGGTCTTCCTGCGTGCGCCGCCGCATTGCGGGCCTTCAGGAGGGCGTTCTCGACGAATGTGAGGCCGGTCTCCTCCACCTCGCCGATGCCGAGCTCGCCCTGGGAGGCCACCTGCACCCGGAACTCGTCCAGGATGGCCCGGATCTCCGCGAGCTTGCCCCGGTTGCCCGTGGCCACCACGATGCTCGAGCCCGCCTGCAGCAAGGCTACCTCCTCAGGCGGCGGCCAGCGCCTGGTTCTGCGCCGCCACCAGCTGAACGATGCCGGCGCCAGCGAGATCCAGCAGGCGCTCGAACTCGTCGCGGCGGAAGGCGTGTCCCTCGGCGGTGCCCTGCACCTCGATGAAGGCGCCTGCGTCGTTCATGACGATGTTCATGTCGGTCTCGGCTTCGGAATCCTCGGCATAGTCCAGGTCGAGCATGGGTTCGCCCCGGTAGATGCCCACCGAGACGGCGGCCACCTGGCCGTGCAGCGGGTTCTTTTTCAGGGCGCCCTTCTTCTTCAGGCGCTCCATGGCCAGCGCCAGGGCCACGTAGCCACCCGTGATCGAGGCGGTGCGGGTGCCCCCGTCGGCCTGCAGCACGTCGCAGTCCACGGTGACAGTGCGCTCGCCGAGCGCGGAGAGATCCGCCACGGCGCGCAGCGAGCGGCCGATCAGCCGCTGTATCTCCTGGGTGCGCCCGCCCTGCCGGCCGCGGGCGGCCTCCCGGGCCATGCGCGTGTGCGTGGCGCGGGGCAGCATGCCGTACTCGGCGGTGATCCAGCCCTGCTGACGCCCCCTGAGCCAGGGCGGCACGCGGTCCTCCACGCTGGCCGTGCACAACACGCGGGTGTGGCCGCACTCGATGAGGACGGCGCCCTCGGCGTGGCGGGTGTAATCGGCAATGAAAGCCACCGGACGCAGTTCGTCCGGGCGGCGGCCGCTTGGTCGCATATCGCTACTGCCCCGTTCTGTTAGGCGAGTCCTGTTTCGGCGAGCTCTGGTCCGGCGAGTTCTGTTCCGGCGAGACGCCGGCCCGGTCAGCCGAGCCAGCGGATGGAGGCCGCCGTCGTGTTGTCGCTGTGGGGACCGTTGGCGCGGACGGCGCGCTCGCCGAGTTCGCGCAGATTCTCCACCACCGCATGATCGGCCCGGCTCGCGATCCTGGCGATGTCGCGCTCCCCGAGCCCCGACCACAGCCCGTCCGTGCAAGCTATCAGCACATCCCCGCTTTGCAAAGGCTTCTTGCGGGTCACGGTAATGCCGGGCAGGGCCTGATCGCCGCCCAGGCAGGACTCGACGAAATTGCGCATCGGGTGTTCGCGGGCCTCGCGCTCGTCGATCACGCCTTCGCGCAACAGCACCTCCACGTGGCTGTGGTCACGGGTGCGGCCGCGGATGCGCCCGCCGCGTACCTGATAGATGCGGCTGTCGCCGACGTGCGCCCACCAGGAGGCCTGATCCTGCACCAGGCAGACCGCGCCGGTGGCGCGGGGACGGTGGTCCACGTCGGTCTGCGCGCCCACCGCCACCACGGCGTCATGGGCACGGCCCATGGCGGCATAGAGAAAACCCTGGGGGTCGAAGACCGGATGCTCCGCCGCGGCGAAGTCCTTCTGCACCGATTCCAGTGCCACCTCGGCGGCCAGCGCGCCGTCCGAGTGGCCGCCCATGCCATCGAACACCAGCAGGATGGCGGCCCGCTCGCTCACGGCGATGGCGACCCGGTCCTGGTTGTCCCGGCGATCGCCGGTGAGCGAGATTTTCGCGTATTCGATGCGCACGTGTTCCCGGGCGGGCGCAGGGCCCGCAAGCAGCACGACTCCTGAAGAACGGTGACGGAGGGTATACCACTTGCGCCGCCCCGGGGAGGGCACGGGTCGCAGATTCGCGGACGCCCCCCGTGGCAACGAGCGGTGGCAGCGTGCGCCGGGGCGCGCTTACAATGCCGGCCCTCCGTCACCGCATCCCGAGTGGAGACACCGATGTTACGCAGCATGACAGGGTTCGCTCGCAGCGAGCGCCAGACAGAGTTCGGCGATCTCGCCTGGGAGGTGCGCTCGGTCAATCATCGCTATCTGGATCTGCAGTTCCGCCTGCCGGACGTGCTGCGGGGCGCCGAGGCGGAATTCCGTCGCGCCGCCGGCGAGCGGCTCGGACGCGGCAAGGTGGACCTGAGCCTCGCGCTGCGGCGCGGTGGGGGCGCCCGGCGGGAGCTCGCCATCGACGCGGCGCTGGTCGGGCGCATCGCCGAGGGCGTCGCGGTGGTGCGCGAGCGCTTCGGCGAGACCGGGCCGGTGGATCCGATGGAGGTGCTGCGCTGGCCCGGCGTCATCGAGGAGCCTGCCGTGGAGCAGGATGCGCTGCTCGCCGAGAGCCTGTCCCTGCTGGACGAGGCGCTCGCCACTCTGGACGAGATGCGCCGCTCGGAGGGCGCCAGGCTGGCCGAGACCCTGCGGGGCCGCACGGAAGACGTGGCCCGCATCGCCGCCGCCGTGCGGGCGCGGCGTCCGGCCGTGCTGGCCGGCATCGAGCAGAAGCTGCGCGAGCGCCTCGCCCGGCTGGACGTGGAGGCCGACCCCGGCCGCCTGGAGACGGAACTGGCCATCATCGCCCAGAAGATGGACGTCGAGGAGGAGCTGGACCGGCTGGACAGCCATGTCGAGGAGATGCATAACGCGCTCGAACGGGACGAGCCCGTGGGACGGCGGCTCGATTTCCTGATGCAGGAGTTCAACCGGGAGGCCAATACCCTCGGCTCGAAATCCGGCGATCCCGAAACCACCCGCGCCTCGGTCGAGCTCAAGGTGCTCATCGAGCAGATGCGCGAGCAGATCCAGAACATCGAGTAGCGCCATGGCGACCGGCAGGGCCAGAGGAGGAGCGCGCGGTCGACCGAGAGGTCGACGGAGAGGTCGATTGATCGTCATCGCGGCGCCGTCCGGCGCCGGCAAGACGACGCTGGTGCACGCGCTGATCGAGCGCAACCCGGACTTCGTCTTCTCGGTGTCCTACACCACGCGGCCCAAGCGGCCGAACGAGGAACACGGCCGGGACTACTTCTTCGTCAGCGAGGAGGAATTCCGGCGGCTGGACCGGCAGGGGGAGTTCCTGGAGAGCGCCCGCGTGTTCGACAACTACTACGGGACCAGCCGCAGCCAGGTGGAGAGCGAACTCGCGAAGGGCCGCAACGTGGTGCTGGAGATCGACTGGCAGGGCGCCCGGCAGGTGCGCGCCGCCATGCCCGAGTGCCGCAGCATCTTCGTCCTGCCGCCCTCGGTGGAGGCGCTGGAGCAGCGCCTGCGCAGCCGCCGCACCGACTCCGAGGACGTCATCCGGCGGCGCCTCCGGGACTCCCTGAGCGACCTCTCCCACTGGGACGAGTTCGACTACGTGGTGATCAACGACGACCTGGAGCGCGCCATCGACGAACTCGAGGGCATCGCCACCGGACGTTACCGTCGCAATCGGGTGGGCACAGAGACCACCCGGAAAAAGCTTGCTCACCTACTGGTTTAGGAGCGGCTCCTTACAGTACACTGACGGGTCGCGAGCCCGATTCTTCCCGCGGTCGGCACCGTTCAGCATGATTCGGGAGAGGCTGGAATAGCCTCGTAACAGCCCTGGACTAGCCCTGCGAATAGCCTTGGAATAGCCTTGGAGTAGCCAACAATGGCCAGAATTACCGTCGAGGACTGCCTCGAGAACATCGACAACATTTTCGAACTCGTGCTGGTCGCGTCCAAGCGCGCCCGGCGCATCGCCAATGGCGCGGATCCGTACGTGGAGCTGGAGAACGACAAGCCCACGGTGGTCGCTCTGCGCGAGATCGCCGAGGGCCACGTGACCCCGGCCATACTCGACGAGGCGGACCAGCCCGCCGAGGACCTGCTGCGCGCCGAAACAGGCTCCGAGGACCTCATGCCCATGCGAGGGCTGTCGCTCGGCGAGTAAGCACTGACACAACCGGTGCCGCCCTCCGGCACCGACCGGTTCACCCCCATGGATTACGCCGCCTCGATCCGCTCCAAACTGCCCAAGACGCGGCGCTCCACGGGTCTCAAGCAGCTCCTCCAGAAACTCGAGACCTACATGTCCGACGACCAGATCGCGCTGGTCGTCAAGGCTTACGAATTCGGCGCCGAAGCCCATGCCGGGCAGATGCGCCAGTCGGGCGAGCCCTATATCTCCCATCCCGTCGCGGTCGCCGGCATCCTGGCGGACCTGCGCATGGACGCCAAGGGCATCGCCGCGGCGATCCTGCACGACGTGATCGAGGACACGCTGGCGGCCAAGGAGCAGCTCGATAGCGAGTTCGGCGCGGACATCGCCGCCCTGGTCGACGGCGTCACCAAACTGGATCAGCTGCAGTTCCGCAGCCGGCTGGAGGCGCAGGCGGAGAGCTTCCGCAAGATGCTGCTGGCGATGGTCGAGGACATCCGGGTCATCCTGGTGAAGCTCGCGGACCGCCTGCACAACATGCGCACGCTGGACTCCCTGCCGCGCGAGAAGCAGTCGCGCATCGCGCGGGAGACGCTGGAGATCTATGCCCCCATCGCCAACCGGCTCGGCATCAATACGCTGAAGGTCGAGCTGGAGGACCTGGGCTTCCGCTATACGCGGCCCTACCGCTACCGGGTGCTGGAGCGGGCGCTGAAGAAGGCCCAGGGCAATCAGCGCCAGATCGTCAAGAAGATCAGCGACACCCTCGAGAAGGAGCTGGCGCGCCACGAGATCGCCGCCAGCGTGATCGGGCGGCAGAAGCACCTTTACTCGATCTACCGCAAGATGCTGGTGAAGGGGCGCACTCTCGGCGAGATCGTGGACGTCTACGGCTTCCGCATCGTCGTCGAGGACGTCGACGACTGCTACCGGGCGCTGGGCCTGGTGCACAAGGTGTACAAGCCGATGCCGGGCCGCTTCAAGGACTACGTCGCCATACCGAGAGTGAACGGCTATCAGTCCCTGCACACCACCTGCTTCGGTCCGCGGGGGCTGCCGCTGGAGGTGCAGATCCGCACGCGGGAAATGGACCTGGTGGCGGAGAGCGGCATTGCCTCCCACTGGCGCTACAAGGCCGAGGACAAATCCGCTGCCTCGCCCCAGCTGAGGGCCCGGGAGTGGCTCTCGAACCTGGTGGAGCTGCAGCAGGACGACGACTCGGAGGAGTTTCTGGAGAGCGTGAAGGTGGACCTGTTCCCCGACAAGGTCTACGTGTTCACGCCCAAGGGCGACATCCGCCGGCTGCCCCGCGGCGCCACCGCGGTAGACTTCGCCTATGCGGTGCACACCGACATCGGCAACCGCTGCGTCGCCGCCAAGATCGACCGGCGCCTGGTGCCGCTGAGGACGCCGCTGTCCAACGGCCAGACGGTGGAGATCATCACCAACAAGGGCGCCCGCCCGAACCCGAACTGGGTCAACTTCGTGGTCACGGCGAAGGCGCGTTCGGCCATTCGCCACTATCTGAAGAACCTGCGCCGGGGCGAGGCCGCGGAGCTCGGCAAGCGCCTGCTGGAACAGGCGCTGAAGGAACAGAAGTCGTCGCTGCGCAAGGTGGACAAGAACTCCATGACGCAGGTCCTGGAAGCCTTCGGCCTGAACAACAAGATCGAACTCTACGAGCAGCTCGGCCTCGGCGAGCGGCTGGCGCCGATCGTCGCCCGCCTGCTGCTGGGCGTGGATGCCGGCGAGGTGGAGCCGGCGGTACGCGAGAGCACCTCGCTCACCATCACCGGCACCGAGGGCATGGTGGTCACCTATGCGCGTTGCTGCCACCCGATTCCCGGCGATGCCATCATGGGCCACCTGTCCAGCGGCCGCGGCGTCGTCATCCACCGCAATATCTGTCACAACCTGGCGAATTTCCGCAAGCACCCCGAGAAATGGGTCACGGTGAACTGGCGCAGCGACATCGACCAGGACTTCACGGCACAGGTGACGCTGATCGCCGTCAACCGCATGGGGGTACTGGCGGAGGTGGCGGCCACCATCTCGGCGGCACAGTCGAACATCGAGCAGGTCACAGTCCGGGAAGGCGATGACGACGTCTCCGTGATGACCTTCCTGCTGCAGATCCGGCACCGCCAGCACCTGGCCGCCGTGCTGCGCAGCATCCGCAAGATGCCGAGCGTCACGAAAGTCACCCGCGACTGCGCCTGACCGGAGGAAGCATGCAGAAGAAACACGTGGTCACACCGGCCGCACCCGCCGCCATCGGCACCTATTCCCAGGCCGTCGAGGCGGGCGGCGTCGTCTACGTCTCGGGGCAGATCCCGCTGGACCCCGCCTCCATGGAGATCGTGGAGGGGGAGTTCGCAGACCGGGTGCGGCAGGTATTCCGCAACCTGGCGGCCATCGCGGAAGCGGCGGGCGCGAGCCTCGCCGATGCGGTGAAGCTCACCGTCTATCTCACCGACATGGCCGACTTCGCCACCGTGAACGAAGTGATGGCCGAGTTCTTCGACGAGCCGTACCCCGCACGGGCCGCCGTCGGCGTGGCCGCGCTGCCGAAGGGGGCCGACGTAGAGGCGGACGCCATCCTTATTCACGGCACCAGCATGCCGTGAACCGGGACGCCGGCGCCTCCGGGAGCCCGGGCCTCGGCTCGCCGCTGACGGCGCTGAAGGGCGTCGGCCCGGCGCTGGCGGAGAAACTCGCCCGCCTCGGCGCGGATACCGTCGAGGACCTCCTGTTCCTGCTGCCGCTGCGCTACGAGGACCGCACGCGGGTGACCCGCATCGGCTCCGCCCGGCACGGCGAGCGGGTGCTGGTGGCCGGCGATATCCTGCTCTCTGAGACCGTCTACCGGGGCCGGCGATCCCTGCTGGTGCGCGTCACCGACGGCAGCGGCCAGCTCACGCTGCGCTTCTTCCATTTCTCCCGCTCCCAGCAGGCGCGCCTCGCGCGGGGCTCGCGCATCGCCTGCTACGGCGAGATACGCCCCGGGCCGGCGGGCAAGGAGATGGTGCATCCCGAGTACCGGCTGCTGGGCGCGGAGGAACCGGTACCGGTGGAGGACAGACTGACACCGGTGTATCCGACCACCGAGGGCGTGCAGCAGGGCCGCCTGCGGCGCCTGGTCGCGGAGGCCCTGGACATGATGCGCCGGGAGGCCCCCACGGAGCTGGTGCCGCACCAGGTGCTGGAGCGCACGGATCTGCCGACGCTGACGGAGGCGGTGGAATACCTGCACCGGCCGCCGCGGGGCGTGAACGTGGCGGAACTCGCTGCCGGCGGCCACCCCTGCCAGCAGCGCCTGGCCTTCGAGGAGCTGCTGGCCCACCACCTGAGCCTGAGGCGCCTGCGCCATCGCATCCGCGACGAGTTGGCGCCGGCGCTGGCGGACGCCGACGGCCTGGCGCGGCGGTTCCTGGACAGCCTGCCGTTCCGGCTGACGGCCGCCCAGGAGCGGGTGCTGGCGGAGATATCGGCGGATATCTCCCGTCCCCACCCCATGCTGCGGCTGGTGCAGGGCGACGTCGGTTCCGGCAAGACCGTGGTCGCGGCCGCCGCCTGCCTGAAGGCCATCGCGGCGGGATGTCAGGCGGCCCTGATGGCGCCGACAGAGCTGCTCGCCGAGCAGCATTACAAGAGCTTCAGCGCCTGGCTCGAGCCGCTGGGTATCCGGCCGGTCTGGCTCACCGGCAGCCTGCGCTCCGCCGTGCGGCGCGAGGCGCTGGCCGCCATCGCCGACGGCAGCGCGGCGATGGTCATCGGCACCCACGCCCTGTTTCAGGAATCGGTCGTCTTCGCCAATCTCGCGTTGGTGGTGATCGACGAGCAGCACCGCTTCGGCGTGCACCAGCGCCTCGCCCTGCGGGAGAAAGGCGAGCAGGGCGTGACCCGGCCGCACCAGCTGGTGATGACGGCCACGCCGATCCCGCGGACGCTGGCCATGACCGCCTACGCCGACCTCGACACCTCCGTCATCGACGAGCTGCCGCCGGGCCGACGTCCCGTGACCACCGTCGTGCTGCCCGAGACGCGCCGCGAGGAGGTCATCGAGCGGGTGCGCCGCGCCTGTGCCGAGGGCCGCCAGGCCTACTGGGTGTGCCCGCTGGTGGAGGAGAGCGAGCAGCTCGACTACCAGGCCGCCGAGGCCAGCTACCGGATGCTGGGCGAGGCGCTGCCCGACATACCCGTCGGCCTGGTTCACGGCCGCCTGAAACCGGCCGAGAAGGAGGCCGTGATGCAGGCGTTCAAGGCCGGAGAGCTGAGGCTGCTGGTGGCCACCACGGTAATCGAGGTTGGCGTGGACGTGCCGAACGCCAGCCTGATGATCGTGGAGAACGCCGAACGCATGGGCCTGTCGCAGCTGCACCAGCTGCGCGGGCGGGTCGGACGGGGCAGCCGGGAGAGCACGTGCCTGCTGATGTACCGGCCGCCGTTGTCCGAGATGGCGCGTCGGCGCCTGGCCGTGCTGCGTGAGACGGGGGACGGCTTCGTGGTGGCCGAGGAGGATCTCCGCCTGCGCGGCCCCGGCGAGGTGCTGGGCACCCGGCAGACCGGGGCACTGCAGCTGCGCATCGCCGATCTCAGTCGCGACGCCGCTCTGGTGCCAAAAGTGCAGCTCGCCGCCGCGGCCGTCTCGCCGGCGGACGCCGAAGCCATCATCCAGCGCTGGCTGGGCGGCGCCAGCCGCTACGGCAGTGTCTGACGAAACCGGCAGCGCCGCGCTGCACTGTCATGGAGCGCGATCTCGTCTACACTCTGCATCCCATGCTTCGCGCTGACGAACAAGCCTCGGACGGCGGCCGCTGGTCCGCGACCATCCCGGCCTCGGTGCCCGCCGGCCTGACCGGCTGGCTGGCCGACCACGGCCTGCTGACGCCCCGGATCCGGTCCTTCCAGCCGGCGAGCTTCCGGCTGGCGGTGCACGCCGAGCGTCGCCGCCGGCTCGACAGGGAGGAGCGGGCGCTGCTCGACGACGACGCCGGGCAGGCCCTGGTCCGCGAGATCAGCATGGGCGGTGCCGCGGGCGAACTGGTGGTGGCCTCGAGCATCATCCCGGCGGCGACGCTGGAGCGTTACCCGAGCCTGGCCGCCCTGGGCGAGCGCCCCCTCGGCGAGGCACTGGCCCGCCTGGACGAGGTGAGCCGGGAGCCGTTCCGCTACGCCGTCTTCGAGCCGGACGACCACGGCTACCCGGCGCTGCCCGCGCGCATGCCGACCGGGCGGCTGTTCGCGCGGCGTTCGGTCATCCGCGTGGCCGGCGCGCCGATCCTCGTCGTCGAGTACTTCCCCGCCAGCCTGGCGGCGCCGCAGGGCGCGGCGCTGTGAGAACGGGTGCCGCTTCCCGCGGGCAGTCCCGGGCAGCGGACGGTACCCGCCCCGGCTTCCTCCCGCTGCTGGTCTCCCAGCTCGGCGTCTATGCGCGGCTGATGCGGCTGGACCGCCCCATCGGCTTCTACCTGCTGATGTGGCCCACGCTGTGGGCGCTGTGGGTGGCCGGCGACGGCCGCCCGGACGAAGGGATCTTCGCCATTTTCATGGCCGGCGTCGTGGTCACCCGCTGCGCCGGCTGCATCATCAACGACATCGCGGACCGGGGCTTCGACCCCTACGTGACCCGCACCCGGGAGCGGCCGCTGGCCACGGGCAGGGTCAGCGTGGTCGAGGCGGCTCTGCTGTTCGTCGGCCTGGGTCTGATCGCCATCGGCCTGGTGACGCTGCTGAATCCGCTCTCCCGGGTGGTGGCCGCCGCCGCCGCGGTGCTCATGATCGTCTACCCGTTCGTGAAACGCGTCCTCTCGGTGCCCCAGCTCGTGCTGGGAACGGCCTTCGCCATGGCCATCCCGCTGGCGTTCGCCGCGCAGACGGGCGAGATACCGGAGATCGCCTGGCTGATGTTCGCCGTCACCGTCATCTGGGCCATCATCTACGACACGATGTACGCCATGGTCGACCGGCCGGACGACCTGCAGGTGGGCATCAAGTCGACGGCCATCCTGTTCGGCGAGGCCGACCGGTTCATGATCGGCGCGTTGCAGGGCCTCATGCTGCTGGGGCTCGTGCTGATGGGCTCCCGCCTCTCCATGGGCCTGTGGTATTTCCTGGGCGTGGCGCTGGCCGCCGGCTTCATGGCCTGGCACCAGTACCTGATCCGCGACCGGGACACCGCCGAGTGTTTCCGCGCCTTCCTGAACAACCACTACATCGGCATGATGGTGTTCATCGGCATCGCGCTGGACTACCTGTTCCGCTGAGCCGCCCGCGCCGCGGCCACCACGCTGACACGGGCGCAGCCGCCGTCACGCAGCAGCGCCGCGATCTCCCGCGTGGTTGCGCCGGTGGTGACGACGTCGTCCACGACGATCGCGTGCTCGAAATCCGCCGGGCGCTGCAGCCGGAAGGCGCCGGCGACGTTGCGGCGGCGCGCCCGGGCGCTCAGTGACGACTGCTCCCGGGTCGGACGCACGCGAGCGACCAGGTTGCCGGCCAGGCGGCAACCGAGGCGCCGGGCCAGCGGCCGGGCGATCTCCAGCGCCTGGTTGTAACCCCGGGCGGCGAGGCGCCGGCGATGCAGCGGCACGGGGATGAGCACCGCGGCTGGGCCGGGCATGGACGACGGTTCCGCCTCCAGCGCGGCGGCGACCAGCCCGGCCAGCAGCGACCCGTGCCAGAGGCGGGCGTTGAACTTCAGCTCGGTGAGCAGCCAGTCCGCCGGGAAGGCGTAATGCAGCGGCGCCAGCGTCAGGTCCATCGGCGGCGGGTGCCGCCGGCAGGCGAGGCACAGTGCGCCCGCGCTCAGGGGTTCGGCGCAACGGCGACAGGCACGGGCGATGCGCGGCAGATCGCCGAGACAGCCGACGCAGAGATCCGGCGCGGCCGCCCGTTCACCGTGGCGTTCATTGTGTCGGTCGCCGTGTCGGTCGCTGCGCGGGTCGCCGTCCCGCTCGCAGGCAGGTTCGCCGCACAGCGCGCAGCGGGGCGGGAACAGGAGGCGCGCCAGGGAATCGCGTGCGTCGCGGCAGCGTTCCATGGCGCGGTTCCTGGCCCGGTTTCTGGCGCAGCTCATGGCACTCGTCATGACCGCAGCGTGCGGGTTCGCCGCGCCGGGCGCAGCGGGGTTTTCTGCCGGCAGCGGGCATTTTTGCCGTAAGCTCCCCGGGCTCATGGATGCGCCCGACCGACCAGCCGCCCCCGCCCCTCGCCGTCGGGAGGTACGCCGCCGCACCGACGCCAGCGTGGCCGGGGCGGACGACTTCCTGTCGGCGCGGACCCGCGAGGAACTGCTTTCCCGCCTGGCGCTCACCGCCACCCGGCCGCGGCGCGTGCTGGACGCCGGCGCGGCGACCGGGTGCGCCTCGGCGGAACTCGCGCGCCGCTACCGGGGCTGCCGCGTGGTCTCGCTGGATCTCTCGCCGGCCCGGCTCGCCGCCGCCCGACGAAGCCACGGCCGCTTCGCCCGCCGCGACGAGGTGGCCGGCGATGCCGCCCGCCTGCCTTTCCGCGACCGGGTCTTCGACATGGTGTTCGCCAACCTGCTGCTGCCCTGGTTCGGCGATCCGGCTCCCGTGCTGGCTGAGGCCGCCCGCGTGCTGCGCCCGGAAGGTCTGTTCACCTTCGCGAGCCTGGGTCCGGACAGCTTCCGCGAGCTGCGCGAAGCCTGGCGGGCGGTGGACGAGGAAGAGCACGTGCAGGCGTTCCCGGACATGCACGACCTCGGCGATGCGCTGGTGCGCGCCGGCCTGCGCGACCCGGTGCTGGACGTCGAGCGTCTCACGGTGACCTATGCCGAACCTGCCGCGCTGTGGCGGGACCTGACCGCGGCGGGCGCCCGCAACACGCTGGCCGGCCGCAGCCGGGGGCTGGCCACACCCGCCCGCTTCCGCCGCCTCGCAGAGGCCTGGGAGCGGATGCGTGGGGAGGACGGCCGCCTGCCGCTGACGCTGGAGCTCGTCTACGGCCACTGCTGGGGCGGCAGCGGGCTGCCGGGGGCCGATGCCGACGGCGCGGTACGCATCAGTCCGCAACAGATAATGCGACGCACCTGAGACGTCGTGAGCCGGTCTCTTGCACGCCCGGCGGGCGCCCCGATAATCGAAACAGCACGGAAGTTCGGGCAGCGCGGCGATCGCTTGCCGCAATCCCCTGATTTATCAACATTAATTCGACATGGAAAGCCACTTGCGCAGTTGCACCCCGAAGGCCGTTTCTTTAGACTCCCGAGTCCGCGATCCGGCGGGTCCGGACCGGGGTACCGAGAACCAGGGAAATTCAGGATCAGCTGCAGGATCTATCCAGTTGCACCGCTTCGAACTGAAGCCGAACTGTTCTCTGGATTCCCGCACGGCAACGCTCTTTTTCGTCTCGATTCTGGCGGTCTCCATGACGGTCGCCGGCGGCTTCGCGGCGATGGGTTACTGGCCGGTGCTGCCGATGGCCGGGCTGGAACTGTCCGGGCTCGGCGCGGCGCTCTGGCTGAGCATGAGACGCGGCCGCGACCGCGACCTGATCGACGTCGGGCCGGACGAGGTGCTCGTCAGCCGCCTGCGGGGCCGGGAACGAAGGGACCAGCGCTTCCTGCGGGCCTGGACCCGGGTACGCTATGCGGGCGGCCGGCGCGCCGGCGCGCCGGGCAGGCTGGAGATCGGCGCCCACGGGCGCTGGTGCGCGGTCGGCGAATTTCTGACCGACGCCGAGCGCCAGGGGCTCGGCGACAGATTGAAAAGAGTACTGGCGGAGCCGGCGGCGGCGCCGGAAGACGACCGCGGGGCGCGGCAGGATGCGCAACCGTGACAGGACGACCACACCGGCCGCGGCCGGCAGGATAACAGACCGATGATTCGAAAAATCTCCCTCTTCTTGCTGACCCTGTCGGCTTCGGCGGCCGCGCTGGCGGAGTCGAAGATCAACATGCCCCAGGGCGTCACCGAGGTCAGTCGCGACATCTACGGCCTGCACATGCTCATCTTCCTGGTGTGCTGCGCCATCGCGGTGTTCGTGTTCGGCTGGATGATCATTGCGCTCGTGCTGCACCGCAAGTCCCGGGGCGTGGAGGCGGCGAAGTTTTCCCACTCCACGAAGGCGGAGATCATCTGGACCGTCATCCCCATCGGCATCCTGATCGGCATGGCGATCCCCTCGGCCGAGACGCTGGTGAAGATCGAGGACAGCCGCAATCCGGACATCACGGTGAAGGTCACCGGCTACCAGTGGAAATGGCATTACGAATATCTGGACGAGGGCGTGGAGTTCTACTCGAACCTGGCCCGCTCGAGCAACGACGCGCGGCGGCTCGGCTCCGGCATCGATCCGAACAGCGTGCCGAACTACCTCCTCGAGGTGGACAACCCCATGGTGGTGCCGGTCGGCGCCAAGGTCCGGGTGCTGATCACCTCCAACGACGTCATCCACGCGTGGTGGATGAAGGACTTCGGCATCAAGAAGGACGCGATCCCCGGCTTCATCAACGAAGCCTGGTTCCGGGCGGAGGAGCCCGGCGTGTACCGCGGCCAGTGCGCCGAACTCTGCGGCAAGGACCACGGCTTCATGCCGATCGTCGTGGAGGTGCTCGATCAGGCCGAGTACGAGGGCTGGGTAGCCGCCCGCCAGGAAGAGCAGGGCGTGAGCCCGAAGCTGGCCGCGGCGCCGGCCGAGTGACCGCGGCGACAGGCACCCGCAGCAGAACAGACAGGAACGAGCGCCGGGGCCCGAGCGGAGCCCCGGCAGGCAACCAGGAGCCATCCGTATGAGCAGTGCAACCGACGCGCTACACCACGACGACCATCATCACGGCCCGGAGATGACCGGCATCCGGCGGTGGCTGTTCACCACGAACCACAAGGACATCGGCACGATGTACCTGGTGTTCAGTCTCCTCATGTTCTTCGTGGGCGGCGCGATGGCGCTGATCGTCCGGGCGGAGCTGGGCCAGCCGGGCCTGCAGTTCGTCAACCCGGACTTCTACAACCAGATGGTCACGATGCACGCGCTGATCATGATCTTCGGCGCGGTGATGCCGGCCTTCGTCGGCCTGGCCAACTGGATGATCCCCATGATGGTGGGCGCGCCGGACATGGCGCTGCCGCGCATGAACAACTGGTCGTTCTGGATTCTGCCGGCGGCCTTCACCATCCTGCTGGCCACGCTGTTCGTGCCGGGCGGCGCACCCGCCAGCGGCTGGACCATGTATCCGCCGCTGGTACTGCAGACCGGTGATGCCTTCCCGCTCCTGATCTTCTCCGTCCACCTGATGGGCATCTCCTCCATCATGGGCGCGATCAACATCATCGTGACCATCATGAACATGCGCGCGCCCGGCATGACGCTGCTGAAGATGCCCATGTTCGTGTGGTCCTGGCTGATCACCGCATACCTACTGATCGCCGTGATGCCGGTGCTCGCCGGCGCGGTGACCATGCTGCTGACCGACCAGTTCTTCGGCACCAGCTTCTTCCGCGCGGCCGGCGGCGGCGACCCGGTGATGTTCCAGCACATCTTCTGGTTCTTCGGCCACCCCGAGGTCTACATCATGATTCTGCCGGCCTTCGGCATCATCTCGGAGATCATCCCGACGTTCTCCAGGAAGCCCCTGTTCGGCTACGACTCCATGGTGTACGCGACGGCCAGCATCGCCTTCCTGTCGTTCATCGTCTGGGCACACCACATGTTCACGGTTGGCATGCCGCTCACGGGACAGCTGTTCTTCATGTTCTCCACCATGCTGATCGCGGTGCCGACGGGCGTGAAGATCTTCAACTGGACGTCGACGATGTGGCGGGGCTCGATGACCTTCGAGACGCCCATGCTGTTCGCCATCGCGTTCCTGTTCCTGTTCACCATCGGCGGCTTCTCCGGCCTGATGCTCGCCATCGTGCCGGCGGACTTCCAGTACCACGACTCCTATTTCGTGGTGGCGCACTTCCACTACGTGCTGGTGCCTGGCGCCATCTTCGCCATCATGGCGGCCGCCTATTACTGGCTGCCGAAGTGGACCGGGCACATGTACAACGAGACGATGGGCAAGTGGCACTTCTGGCTCACCACCATCTTCGTGAACATGACCTTCTTCCCGATGCACTTCGTGGGCCTGGCCGGCATGCCGCGGCGCATCCCGGACTACGCCACCCAGTTCGCCGATTTCAACCTGCTGGCGACGGTCGGTGCGTTCGGTTTCGGCCTGTCCCAGCTGCTGTTCGCCTGGATCGTCATCTCCTGCGTGCGCGGCGGCAAACCCGCCACGGCGGAAGTCTGGGATAATCCGAAGGGTCTGGAGTGGACGGTGCCCTCGCCGGCGCCGTATCACACCTTCGAGCAGGCACCGGAGGTCAAGTAGGCGCCCGTGAATGAGCGCACGCCGGAACAGCGCCGCAAGGCACTGCGAAACGCCATCATCCTGGCGGTCGTGGCCGTGGGGTTCTACGCCGGCTTCATATTCGTCGAGTATCTGCGCAGCCAGGGAGGCAGCTAGGCCATGACGGAAGACAGCGGCAAGCGCAACCACAGGGGGCTGTCCTGGCAGCTGCTGGTGATGACCGTGGCCATGTTCGGCTTCGGCTTCGCGCTGGTGCCGCTGTACGACGTGTTCTGCGAGATCACCGGCCTCGGCGGCCGCACGAACGCGGAAGCCGTGACGGTCACCGAGCAGCCCGACGAGAACCGCCTCATCACGGTGGAGTTCGTCGCCACGGTCAACCAGCGGGGGCCGTGGGAGTTCGAGCCCACCGTCACGAAGATGCAGGTGCACCCGGGCAAGCTCTACGACACCGTTTTCTTCGCGAAGAATCTGCAGAATCACGGCACCGTCGGCCGCGCCGTTCCCAGCGTGTCGCCGCCGGTGGCCGCGCGGCACTTCACCAAGACGGAGTGCTTCTGCTTCACCAACCAGCCTTTCGAGGCTCAGCAGGGCAGGGACATGCCGGTGCGTTTCATCGTCGACCGGGCGCTGCCCGCCCATATCGACACGGTGACGCTTTCCTATACGCTGTTCGACACCGAACAGCAGGTGGCTGCGGCGGACGACTGAGCGTCAACCGCAACCCGGCTCATAACAAGACAGCCAGTCAAGACAGCGGGACATCTCCATGGCACAGACCAAAGACAGTTATTACGTACCCCACGGCAGCCACTGGCCCGTGGTGGGCTCCGTCGGCCTCTTTCTCCTCATGGTCGGGGTGTCGATGTGGCTGAACGGCTCCGGCATCGGCAGCTGGATCACGTTCGCGGGCATCGGCGTCATCGTCGTGATGCTGTTCGGCTGGTTCGGCGACGTCATCGACGAGAGCGAGGGCGGCGTCTACAACGCCCAGGTGGACAAGTCGTTCCGCATGGGGATGATGTGGTTCATCTTCTCGGAGGTGATGTTCTTCGCCGCCTTCTTCGGGGCGTTGTTCTACGCGCGTTCCTTCGTGCTGCCCTGGCTGGACGGCGAGGGCAACAACTTCTTCACCAACCTGCTGCTCTGGCCCGGGTTCGAGGACACGTGGCCCACCAACGGGCCTGCCGACATCGGCGGCGAGTTCCAGAAGATGGGCGCGCTGGGCCTGCCGCTGATCAATACCGCCATCCTGCTCACCTCGAGCGTGACCGTGACCATCGCGCATCACGCCATCCGCGAGGGCAACCGGGGCATGACCGCCCTGTTTCTGGCGCTGACGTTCCTGCTCGGTTACGTGTTCGTCGGGCTGCAGGCCTACGAGTACCTGCACGCCTACCGGGATCTGAACCTGACGCTCGAGTCGGGCATCTACGGTTCGACGTTCTTCCTGCTCACGGGCTTCCACGGCATGCACGTCACCATCGGCGCGATCATGCTGACCGTGATCTTCCTGCGGGTGATACGGGGTCACTTCACCGCCAAGCACCACTTCGCCTTCGAGGCGACCGCGTGGTACTGGCATTTCGTGGACGTGGTCTGGCTGGGCCTCTACATCTTCGTCTATTGGTTATAGCCGGGGCGGGCCGGCGGCCGTGGCCGGCAACGGCCGCCGCCGGTCGGCCGCGGTCAGGCGATCTCGCAATCAGGGACGATCTCGCAATCAGGCGTTCGGCGCGATCCAGCCGTTGAGCCCGGCGACGATGAGGAAGATGAACAGGGCCACGGACAGGCCGATGCGCCAGGTGAGCGCCTTCGCGAGACGGCCGGAGCCGTCCTTGTCGCTGACCAGGTAGAAGAGCCCGGATCCCAGGCTCGCAATGATCCCGCCGAGGATCAGGATGACGAGGAGTTTCATAGCTTCATTATGTGGGCTGTCGCCGGACCCTCAAGTATAACGGTCCGGCCGCGAGGCCGCCTGCCGGTCAGGCAATGTCGAGGAACGGGGCGGAACGCCGGAGGAGCGGGCGTGTCCATGGACAGGCGATGAGCGACGTCGATGACACACGCAGGCAATTCCGGCCGGCTCTGGTGCCCACCCTGCTGACGGTGGCGCTGATGCCGTTGCTGATCGGACTCGGCGTCTGGCAGCTCTCGCGCTACGAATACAAGACGGGACTGGAGCAGGCTTATGCGGCCTCCGGCGACGAGCCTGCGCCCGCCGACGCGGTGACCGGAGACGACCGGGACCGCTTCCGGCCGGTGACCGCGCGCGGCCGTTACGACAGCGAGCGCCAGTTCCTGATCGACAACATGGTGAGCCGGGGCCGCAACGGATTCTTCGTGATCACGCCGTTGCGGCTCGAGAGCGGCGGGCTGCTGCTGGTGAACCGGGGCTGGATCGCCCAGGACGCGCGCCGCCGGCCGGTGGCCGACATAGCGGTCGGCGAGGAGAGGCGCCGGCTGGAGGGCCGGGTCGGGCGTCTGCCGGTCGCGGGCCTCGACCTCGGCGGCGGCGACGGTGGCGCCGGTGGCTGGCCGTCGCTGCGGCAGTTCCCGGACATCGCCGAGCTGTCCGCGGCGCTGGCGGAACCGGTGGCGCCCTGGGTGCTGCTGCTCTCGCCGGAGGCCGCCGACGGATTCCGGCGGGACTGGGAGCCGGGCGGAATGCCTGCGTCCCGGCACCTCGGTTACGCGGTGCAGTGGTTCGCGCTGGCAACGGCGCTGGCGATCATCTACGTGGTGGTCAACGTCAGGCGGCGGCCGCGGGCCGCGAGCGACAACGAGTAGCCGGGCCCGTCGGCCCGGTCGAGACGACGGACAAATGAACGATCAGACATGAACGATCAGAAAGAGCGACGGCGCGGCCGCCTGCAATTCCTCCTGCTGGCGGTGATCTTCCTGGGGCCGCTGGCCCTGGCCATGTACCTGTACTACGGCGTCGAGGACTGGAGTCCTCCGGGCCGGACCAACCATGGCACGCTGATCGAGCCGGTGGTGGTGCTGCCGGAGGTGCCCATCGAGACGCTGTCCGGCGAGAGCATCCCGCCGGACGCCTGGCGCCATCACTGGACCATGCTGTACGTGAACCCGGAGCCCTGCGACGAGACGTGCCGCCAGGAGATCATCAAGATCCGGCAGATCCGGCTGGCGCTGGGCGCGGAGGCCGACCGGGTGGAGCGGCTCTACCTCGCCGGTGAAGAGCCGCCCGCGCCAGACTGGCTGGAGCGCACCCAGACCGGCCTGGTCAGCGCGGCGCTGGACGACAACCCGGCGCTGGCCGAAGCGCTGCCGTCGCGGCGTGCGGCAATCTACTTCATCGACCCGCTCGGCAACCTGATGATGCGCTTCCCCGCCGATGCGGACCCGGAAGACATCAAGGACGACCTGAAGAAGCTGCTGAAGATATCGCGGATCGGATGAACCCCGGACTACAGGATCACAGGGACAGGACCATGAACAGAGCGGCAAGAACCTACCGCGTGCTCGTGCCGGCGGCGACCGTGCTGACCCTCTGCGTGGTCGTGCTCGGCGCCTGGGTGCGCCTCACCGACGCCGGCCTCGGCTGCCCGGACTGGCCCGGCTGCTACGGCACGCTGACCGTGCCGAAGACCGCCGAGCAGCTAGACTTCGCCGCCGGCGCCTTCCCGGAGCGCCCGGTGGACCACGGCAAAGCCTGGCGGGAGATGATCCACCGCTACTTCGCCGGCGCGCTCGGCCTGATGATATTCGCCATCGCCGCGGCCGCCTGGGCCAACCGTCGGGACCCGGCGCAGCCGGTGCGCCTGCCCCTCGCGCTGGCCGGCGTCATCGTCGCCCAGGCGCTGCTGGGCATGTGGACCGTGACGCTGCTGCTGAAGCCGTTCATCGTGACGCTGCACCTGCTGGGCGGCCTGACCACGCTGGGCCTGTTGTTCTGGCTGACGCTGGGCGTGTTCAGAGCGGGGCCGGCCGGAGCGATGACGCGCGTGCCGCGCCGGCTGCGCACGCTGGCGCTGGCCGGGCTCGTGCTGCTCGGTGTGCAGATCACGCTCGGCGGCTGGACCAGCACCAACTACGCTGCCCTGGCCTGCCCGGACTTCCCCACCTGCCAGACCCAGTGGTGGCCGGAGATGGACTTCGCCGAGGGCTTCCGGCCCTGGCACGGCCTCGGCATCGACTACGAGGGCGGCATCCTGGACAGCCCGGCCCGCACCGCCATCCATTATGTCCACCGCATCGGCGCTCTCGTAGTCACGGTGGTGCTCGGCGGCCTTGCGGTGGCGGCGCTGGGCGGCGGCCGGCCCCCGGCCTTGCGCCGGGCCGGGGCCTTCCTGCTGGGAGCGCTGGCAGTGCAGCTGGCGATCGGTATAGGTATCATTCACTATTCACTGCCGCTCTCACTTGCGACTGCCCACAACGCCGGCGCCGCGCTCCTGCTGCTGGCGCTGCTCAACTACTACCATCTGGTCCGGCATGCCGAACACTGACGCACAGACTCTCGAGAGAAGCCGCCCCGTCAACTGGCGGGACTACTACGAGCTCACCAAGCCCCGCGTGGTGGCGCTGATCGTGTTCACTGCCATCGTCGGCATGTTCCTGGCCGTGCCGGGACTGCCGGACCCGGTCGCCCTCGTCCTCGGCACGCTCGGCATCGGCCTGGCCTCAGCCGGCGCCGCCGCGGTCAACCAGATCCTGGATGCGCGCTTCGATGCGATCATGGCCCGCACCCAGCACCGGCCGCTGCCCACCGGCACGGTCTCCGAGCCCCAGGCGTTCGCTTTCGCCGGCTCGCTGTCGGCGGTTTCCATGCTCATCCTGTGGTTCGGGGTGAATCCCCTGACCGCGGTGCTGACCTTCTGCTCGCTGATCGGCTATGCCGTCATCTACACGGTGTTCCTGAAGCATGCCACCCCCCAGAACATCGTCATCGGCGGTGCCGCGGGCGCCGCGCCACCGGTGCTGGGCTGGACGGCCATCACCGGCGAGGTGCACGCTCACGCACTGATCCTGTTCCTGATCATCTTCGTGTGGACGCCGCCCCATTTCTGGGCGCTGGCCATCGCCCGCAAGGACGAATACGCGAAAGTCGGCATCCCGATGCTGCCGGTCTCCTACGGCGAGCAGTTCACCCGGCTCTACGTGCTGCTCTATACCATCCTGCTCGTGATGGTCACGCTGCTGCCCTGGCTCACGGGCATGAGCGGGCCGCTCTATCTCGCCAGCGCGCTCGTGCTGGGCGGCGTTTTTCTCTGGTATGCGTGGCGCATGAAGGTCAGCGACGACCCGTCGCTGCCGATGCGAACCTTCTCCTGGTCCATCACCTATCTCATGGCGCTGTTCACGGCGCTGCTGGTCGACCACTACCTCTTCTGATTCTCCATCCGTTATCCTCGGCGGCATGGCCGGGAACAGAGACAGCGCCAGACTGGAGCCCGACGAGGTCGTCAGCGCGGTCTATTATCCGAGCAAGAGGCGCCTCGTCATCGCCACCGTCTCGGGCAGCATCGCCGGGCTGATCGTCGGCATCGGCGCGGCGCTGCTGCTGACCGGGAACGGCGCCGGCGGGCTCATCACGGCGGCCGCCTCCGCCCTGCTGGGCGCCGGCATCTCCCTGTTCGGTTCGGCCAGCAAAGCCCGGTTGCGCTTCGGCACCGACTGGGTGGAGGGGCCCGTGGAGGGCGGTGTCGGCTACGTCCTGCTGTGGCGGGACGACATCGCCGGGCTCGAGATCGTGGACCAGGACAAGCTACGCCTGAAGCGTCGGGACGGCGAGGGGCTGCTGGTCGACCTGGACCATTACGAGTTCATGGATCAGCAGATGATCCGGATGCGGGTTACCTCGCTTGCCGGCGGGCCCACGTCCACGCCGCCGGAGACGCTGGTGCAGGAATCCAGGCGGCATCGGCTCGGGTTCCGGCGCACGGACGACCGACACCGGGAAGACCGGGACTCGCCGACGGACTCCGACCGCACGACATGACGCAGATCGGCTGGCAGGATTTCGAGCAGGTGGAACTCCGCGTGGGCACGGTGACCCGGGCGGAGCCCTTCCCCGAGGCGCGCAAGCCGGCCTACAAGCTCACCGTGGACTTCGGCGCCGAAGTGGGCGTCAGGCGTTCCTCGGCGCAGATCACCGATCTCTACGAGCCGGACGAGCTGGTGGGCCGACAGGTGCTGGCGGTGACCAACTTCCCCCCCAAGCAGATCGGTCCGTTCCTGTCGGAGTGCCTGGTGACCGGCTTCGTGCAGGCGGACGGCACCGTCGTACTGGCCGTACCGGAGCGCCCCGTGGCGGACGGGACCCGTCTGGCATGAGCGGCCGCGAGAGCCGCCAGCGCATTGCGGCGCGTCTGCGCGATACCCAGCGCCGCCAGCAGCGCCGGGAACTCCTCCTCACCGCGGCGGTGCTGATCGGCGGCGGCCTGCTGATCGCCGGCTGGAGTCTCGGCTGGTTCGCCGCGGACATCACCCTGGAGAGCTCGGACGGCCACTGGGCCGACCGGGAAGCGCTGGACGAAGGACGAGACTATGCGGACAGCATCGCGCTGTTCATGCAGTACCGCATCGAATGCGGCGCGCCGGAGGCCGAACTCTACCGGACTACGGCCCGGCCCTGGTGGAATCCGTTC
>Ga0209942_1000083_pt1 | contig 58892 bp, 44 predicted proteins | sample SalPonR1_A_D2_MG_FD_185695 | JGI IMG/M metagenome (GOLD analysis project Ga0209942, IMG submission 185695) | Salt pond soil microbial communities from South San Francisco under conditions of wetland restoration - Salt Pond MetaG R1_A_D2_MG... ...
TGCTCGTCCAGCAGCGGGATCACCTCGGCGAACTCGTCCACCGAGCGGGGCACCTGGTGCATCAGCAGCAGCGGCCGGGCGGCCGGGTCGCCGCTGTCCACGAAATGAACCTGGCCGAGAGGGCTGTCGAAAAGGTGGCGTCGCATGGCGGCTCCCAGCGTAAGGAAACGGGAGCCGGTGCGCCAGTGCGAGAGGAGAGGCGTCGGCGGGCGCGGGGCCGGGGATGAACGGCCCCGCGCCGGCCGAGATGTCGGGAAGGTCAGAACGGCTGGGCGTAGAGACGCGTGCCCTCTATCGTCCCGGTGTACACACATCCGGTCCCGAGAATGGTGCGAAACTCGCCGACAACGGTGTCCGGGCCGGTCACTGTGCCCGTAGCCTGGATTTCATATCCCAGAACGACGGGCGGTGGCGTCGGAAGGTAACCGAAAATACCTAACGCGAAGGTCTTGCCGCGCAGGCGATGGACTTCCCCTACACCGGCGCCGAGAAACGGATCTACATTGAGAATGGAACCGTCGGACGACACCTTGACGGTATTGACGAACGAGCCGGGGAGCTCGCAGGAACCGTCAGGGTCCTCGGTGACTTCCACGGGCACACCCGTAATCTCCCATATCCCCGCCAACTCGTTCACCTGTGGCGCTGCCGAGGCGGACAGCGCATAGAGCGCGAGGATCGCGGCCGCGGCCGTCAGGGCCGGAACGGACTTCATGCTTCTGATGGACATTATTGCTCTCCGTTATGTAACCAACTCGTCTGCGACGCGGGTGAGGCTGTCGCGCCGTTGGGATACGATAGTCAGCCGACGCAACCGAGTCCTGACCGCGCGCTGACCATTCGATGATCATTCCCGGATACACCGCCTGAACGCCCGATGAGCAGCCTGTTTCAGTTCGGCCCGTTCACCCTGGATTCCCGGGCCCGACGCCTGAGCCGTGCCGGCACCACGATCCCGCTGCAACCGCGGGTCTTCGACACGCTGCACCTCCTGCTCCGCAACAACGACCGTGTGGTGGGCAAGGAGGAACTGCTGGACACGGTCTGGAAGGGCCGGGTTGTCACCGACAATGCCCTGGCGCGCGTTATCAGCGCACTGCGTCGCGCGCTGGAGGACAGCCCGCGCGAGTCCCGCTACATCCGGGCAATACCCCGTGTCGGCTACCGGTTCGTCGGAGACGTTACCGCGACGGAAGCCGCGACCGGCGAACCGGCATCCCTGACCGCCCTGGCCGTTCTGCCCTTTACGCCGCTGCAGGGAGGGGGCGCGGATCAGGCGCTGGAGTACGGCCTCGCCGACACGCTGTCGTCGCGGCTCAGTAACCTGCGGGGCCTGGTGGTACGACCGTTCAATCACGGACTGCCTGCCGAGGCCGCGGTGAGTCCCATGGACACCGGCCGCCGCCTGGGGGCGGATTACTGCCTCTGTGGCAGCGTCCAGCGCAGCCGGGACCAGATCCGGGTCACGGCCACCCTGATGGCGATCCGCGATGGATCGTCGCTGTGGTCGGCTTCGTTCGACCAGCGTCTGGCCGATATCTTCGAGGTCCAGGATGCCATCTGCGAACGCATCCTGCGCGAGATTGCGCCGCGGCTGCGAAAGCGCATACCCCATGCGGCGGAAACGAATGTGGAGGCTTACAGGGCGTTCCTGGAAGGCCGCCTGTTTCTCGGCCGCCACACACCTGGAGATACGCGCCTGGCGCTGGAACGTTTCGAGGCCGCACTCGACGCAGATCCCGCCTACGCGCCGGCGTGGGCCGGCATCGCCGACTGCCACGACTCGCTCGGCACACTGGGTGAGGATCCACAGACCCACTTCGAAGCCGCGCGCCGCGCCGCCGCCCGGGCGCTCGCACTCGATCCGGACCTGCCGGAAGCACTCTGTGTGCTGGCGAAGGTGGCATGGCAATACGAGTGGGACTGGGCGAAGGCCGAGCGTTTGTTCGAGCAAGCACTTCAGAGCTACCCGAACCGCGCCGACCTGCACATCGCCTACTCGGATTTCTGCTGCTACATGCGCTACGGCGACCGGGCGATCGAGCACGCCGAGAAAGCCATGGCTGTCGATCCTGTCTCTCCATGGGTGTCCTCTCTCATGGCCCAGGCCTGCTACATGCACGATCGCAACGAGGAGGCGATCGAACACGCCCGCCGTACCCTGGAGTTGGCACCCGGTTTCCCTTTCGCACACTTCTTCCACGGCATGGCGCTGATGCGGCGCGGCGAGGCGGATGCGGCGATCGAGGAGATCGAGCGGGCAGCGGCATCCGGGCGGGGCGATTTCTTCGCCGTGCTCGGCAACTGGTATGCCCTCACGGGACGACGGGCCGAGGCGGAGCAGATACTGGCGGCGATGCAGGCCGCGGAGACACCCGCGCCGCCCATCGCCTTCGTCGGGCTGCACCTGGGCCTGGGCAACCTGGACGAGGCCCGCGAGGCATTCCGCCGCAGCATCGATGCACACGACTGGCACATACTGATCCTGCACGCCGACCCGCTTATGATCGAGGCCGCCCGTGGCACCGATCTGCCGGAACTACTGGAACCGCTGAATCTACCCGAAGACCGGGCATAGACCGACGGCACGGCCGAGGAATCCAGTAGAATCCGGCCCCATGCTCCAGCTCTCAGACGTCGCGCTGCGCCGCGGGCCGAGGCTCCTGTTCGAACACGCCAGCGCCCAGATCCACCCCGGGCAGAACGTGGGCGTGACCGGTGCCAACGGCACGGGCAAGACCAGCCTGCTGAGGATGATCCTCGGCGAACTGGCCCCCGACGCCGGCGAGTGCCGGCTGCCGCCCGACTGGGTCGTGGCCCACGTCGACCAGGCCACGCCCTCTGATACGCGGCCGGCCATCGAATACGTGCTGGACGGCGATGCCGACCTGCGCGCCATCGAGGCCGATCTGGCGGACGCCGAGGCGGCCGGCGACGGCACGGCCATTGCGAAAGCCCATGCCCGCATCGAGTCCGCCGACGGCTACACCGCCCGCAGCCGCGCGTCCCGCCTGCTGCACGGTCTGGGCTTCCTGCCGGGCCAGGAGGAGCGTCCGGTCGATACTTTCTCCGGCGGCTGGCGCATGCGCCTGAACCTCGCCCGCGCGCTGATGTGCCGCTCGGATCTCCTGCTGCTGGACGAGCCGACCAACCACCTGGATCTGGATGCGGTCATCTGGCTGGAGGGCTGGCTCAGGGAGTATCCGGGCACCCTGCTGCTGATCTCCCACGACCGGGACTTCCTGGACGGCGTCGCGGAGTACATCCTCAACATCGAGCGCGGGCAGCTCACGCTGTACACCGGCAACTACAGCACCTTCGAGTCGGTGCGCGCGGCGCGCCTCGCCCACCAGCAGGCCCAGTTCGAGAAGCAGCAGCGCGAGATCGCCCACATGAAGGCGTTCGTCGAGCGTTTCCGCTACAAGGCCACCAAGGCACGGCAGGCGCAGAGCCGGCTGAAGGCGCTGGAGCGCATGGAGATCATCGCGCCGGCCCACGTCGACTCCCCGTTCCGCTTCTCCCTGCTGCCTCCGGAGAAGACGCCGCGCCCTCTTCTCACGCTGGAGCGCGTGTCGGCCGGCTACGGCGACACCACCGTCTTCTCCGGCGTGCAGCTCGCATTCGCCCCCGGCGACCGCATCGGGCTGCTGGGCCCGAACGGCGCCGGCAAGTCCACGCTGATCAAGCTCGCCGCCGGCATGCTGGAACCGCGTGGCGGGGAACGGCTGCCGGCAAAGGACCTCGCCGTCGGCTATTTCGCCCAGCACCAGGTGGAGCAGCTCGATCCCGCGCGCTCCGCCATCGATCACCTGGCCGACATCGACCCGGACGCCCGGGAGGAGGCGCTCAGGAACTTTCTCGGAGGCTTCGGCTTCTCCGGCGACACGGTCTTCATGCCCACCGGGCCGTTCTCCGGCGGCGAGAAATCCCGGCTGGCCCTCGCGCTGCTGGTCTACCGCCGCCCCAATCTCCTGCTGCTGGACGAGCCGACCAACCACCTGGACATCGAGATGCGCCAGGCGCTCGCCGTCGCGCTGCAGGACTTCGAAGGCGCCATGATGATCGTCTCCCACGACCGGCATCTGCTGCGCGTCACCTGCGACACCCTGCTGCTGGTGCACGGCGGCACCGTGGACGAGTTCGCCGGCAGCCTCGACGACTACCCCCGCTGGCTCGCCGAACACAACCGGGCCGAACGGCGCACGGACGATGAGGCCGGCCTCGGCGAGGACTCGGCCAACACGGCGGCGGCGCGGCGAGAACGCAAGCGCCGGGAAGCCGAACGGCGCAGGCAGCTGACGCCGCTGAAGAAGCGGCTGGCCCGCGCGGAGGAATCGCTGGCAGCACTGGAGTCCCGCCGCGGCAGGCTGCAGTCGAAGCTCGCCGACGAGAGCCTGTACGATGACGCGAACCGCGACCGCCTGAAAGCCCTGCTGGCCGATCAGGCGGACCTGGAACGCGAACTGGCAGCCGCCGAGGCAGAATGGGTCGCGGCGGGCGAGGCCCTGGAAGCGTTGACGGAGAGCGATGCATGAAAACCCCCTGTGGGAGGGCCTTCAGGCCCGATTGCGAAGCGGCCGGACAATCGGACAGAGAATCGGACAGAGAATCGGGCCTGAAGGCCCTCCTACCGCCAATGATTAACCGCCGCCACGTCCTCGCCGGCCTCGGCGCGCTCGCCCTCTGTCCCTTCACCAATCGGGCACGCGCCGACGAGGACGCCCCCCGCTACTCCGCGCTCGCGCTGCAGACCCTGTGCGACGCGGTCAACCAGGACGCCACCGCAGAGGCCGCCCGCGCCCGCATGATGGCCTCCATCCGCCGCATCGCCGGCCAGGTCGCATCGGCCAAGGGGTTCCTGAAGACCTTCAACGGCAGTGAGCTCCGCCTGGTGGTGCTGCCCGAGTACTACCTCACCGGCTTCCCGCTGCGCGAGAGCCGGGAGGAATGGAAGGCGAAGGCGGCCGTCGACATCGGCGGGCCGGAGTACGAGGCGCTGGCCGGCATCGCGGAGCGCTTCGGCGTGTATCTCGCCGGCAACCTGTACGAGAACGACCCGGCCTTCCCGGAACTCTACTTCCAGGCCAACACCGTGATCGCGCCGAACGGCGACACCATCCTGCGCTACCGGCGCATGATCTCGCTGTACACGCCGACGCCCTGGGACGTGTGGGACGACTACCTCGCCCGCTACGGCGCGGACGCCGTCTTCCCGGTGGCCCGCACCGGGATCGGCACGCTCGGCACCATCGCCTCCGAGGAGATCCTGTACCCGGAGATCGCCCGCATGACCGCCATGAAGGGCGCCGAGATCCTGCTGCATCACACCTCCGAGGTGGGCTCGCCCCTGCAAACCAAGAAGGACGTCATGAAGCGCGCCCGCGCCATCGAGAACATGGCCTACGTGGTCTCGGCGAACACGGCCGGCATCGCCGGCACGCCCCTGCCGTCGGCCTCCGCGGATGCGATGTCGAAGGTGGTGGACTGGGAGGGCAAGGTGCTGGGCGAGGCCGAGAGCGGCGAGAGCGTGAACGCCAACGCCATCCTGGATCTGCCGGCCCTGCGCGCGGCACGCCGGCGCACCGGCATGGCGAATCTCCTCTCGCGCCAGCCCTGGGGCGCCTACGAGTCCGCCTACGCCGACACCGACTGGGCGCCGCACGGCACCATGGCGGAAGGCCGCATGCTGTCGCAGCAGGCCGTGATCGAGCGCCAGCGTGCCATCATCGAGCGGCTGCGCGAGGACGGCGTGCTGCGCTGAGCCGAGCGGGAACCAAACGGGGGACAAGACCGATGACCACACGAACACTGAGAGGCAGCTGCCTCTGCGGCGCGGTGCGCTACGTCGTGGAAGGCGAGGCGCGGCGCTTCTACCACTGCCACTGCTCGCGCTGCCGCAAGGCGTCCGGCACGGGCCACGCGAGCAACCTGTTCGTCCGCGGGTCGCTGAGCTGGGAGGCCGGCGAGGATCTGCTGACGCACTACCGTGTGCCCGAGGCCGAACGCTTCGGCACCAGTTTCTGCAGCCGCTGCGGCTCCCGCATGCCGCGCTACATGGAGGCGGCCGGGCTCGCCTTCATCCCTGCCGGCTCGCTGGACACGGAGCCCGATATCCTGCCCCAGGCGCGCATCTTCACCGGCTCGCGCAGCGCATGGTCGTGCACCACAGCGGCGCTGCCGGAGTTTCCCGAATACCCGGAGTAAGCTAGGGTCGGTGGGACGACCGTCAGACAAGCCCATTACACGAAGAGAGTCAGCGCATGAGCGACAAGAAAGAATTCGACCTGGTCCTTTACGGCGCCACCGGTTTCACCGGACGGCTGGTGGCCGAATACCTCGTCCAGCAGTACGGCGACGACCCGGATCTGGCGTGGGCCATGGCGGGCCGCAGCGAGGAGAAGCTTGCCGCCGTGCGCGACGAGATCGGCGCGCCGAAGGACACCCCGCTGCTCGTCGCGGATGCGAGCGACCCGGCCTCGCTGGAGGCGATGGCGGAGCGCACGCGCCTGGTCCTGACCACCGTGGGCCCCTACCAGCTGTACGGCTCCGACCTGGTCGCCGTGTGCGCGAAGTCCGGTACCGACTACGTCGATCTCTGCGGCGAACCCGCGTGGATGCGCCACATGATCGACGAGCACGAGGAGCAGGCCACCGAAAGCGGCGCCCGCATCGTCTTCTCCTGCGGCTTCGACTCCATCCCCTTCGACCTGGGCGTGTACTTCCTGCAGCAGGCGGCGAAGAAGGAGTTCGGCGCGACGGCACCCCGGGTGAAAGGCCGGGTCCGCAAGATGAAGGGCGGCTTCTCCGGCGGCACGGCGGCGAGCCTGAAGGCCACGCTGGCCGCCGCCCAGAACAACCCGAGCGTGCTGGCGCTGCTGCGCGACCCCTTCGCGCTGACGCCCGGCTTCAGCGGCCCGGAACAGCCCCGCGGCACGAAGCCGGCCTATGACGAGTCCATGGATGTCTGGTGCGCGCCTTTCATCATGGCGCCCATCAACACGCGCAACGTGCACCGTTCAAACGCGCTGCTCGGGCACGCCTACGGGGAGGAGTTCGTCTACGACGAGATGCTGGTGGTCGGCCCCGGCGAGGAAGGCGAGGCGAAGGCGAAGGCCATTGCGAAGGCCGATGCGCTCGGCGGCGACAACGCGCCCCAGCCCGGCGAGGGCCCCAGCAAGGAAGAGCGCGAGGCGGGCTCCTACGACGTGCTGTTCATCGGCGAGATGCCGGACGGCCGCGAGATCCGCGCCAGCGTCGGCGGCGACCTCGATCCCGGCTACGGCTCCACCTCGCGCATGATCGCCGAGAGCGCCATCTGCCTGCTCCGCGATGCCACGGACACGCCCGGCGGCATCTGGACCACCGCGCCGGCCATGGGCGAGAAACTGATTCGCCGCCTGGTGGACAACGCCGGCCTGCGCTTCACGGTGGAGACTTGATCGGCGCCCGGGGTGCGGCGCACACTCTCTCTCCATAAGAACGGACAGAGGGGGAGATCATGACCAAGCCGGATAACAAACCGCCCGGCCTGTACTGGACCGTCGCCTGGGTGGCGCTGGTCTGGAACCTGATCGGCGTCGCCACCTACCTGGGCCACGTGATGAGCGAGGCCGGCGCCGCGCCGCCGGTACCCGCATGGGTCACGGGCGCCTACGCCCTGGCGGTGTTCGGCGGCACCTTCGGCGCGGTGGGATTGCTCCTGCGCCGGGCGTGGGCCGTGCCGCTGTTCGCCGTGTCGCTCGTCGCCGTATTCGGCTGGGCGGGCTACGCCTTCACGGCCTTCGAGGGTACCGCGGCCGACCTGGTGCTGCCCGTCCTGATCCTCGTCATCGCCGCCTACCTCATGTGGGCGTCGGTATCGGCGAAGAAGAGGGGATGGATCACCTGATGCAGGAGGGGCTGTAGGAGGGGCTTTAGCCCCGATCCCTTATCCCGATCGGGCCTGAAGGCCCTCCTACATGAAATAGGCGCGTTATCGCCTCGTCCGCCTCGCCATCCGTCATCTCGCGTCCCCCCGCCAGCGAGGCGCACAGGTTCGCGCCCGCCACCGGCTCCGGGCTGCGCTCGCGGAACAGCTCCAGGCACGGACCGCCGCCGGCGGCCAGGTCCCGGATCACCGGCGGACTCAGCATGCCGGCCCGCTCGGCCACCGGAAAGCCGACGATATTGTGCAGGGCGGTCAGCAGCTTCGGCCCGGCGAACTGGGGCGAATAAGGGCCCGGATGGGCGGCCAGCAGACGCAGGACGGCGTCGATGGCGAAATCGAGGAACGGGTTGCCCCGTCGGAAGAGCAGGAAAGCATTGTGCACCTTCACCCGGGCGCGCGGCATGCGCCCGGCGCCCCGGTCCTCGACCCAGACTTCCCGGCCCACCGCATACGACTCCGCAGGCAGCGCCAGGCGCTCCGGATCGAACACGAGGAAATCGGCATCGCACCAGACGGCCGCCTCGAAACCCTCCTCGAGGGCGGCGCGCAGCGCGAGCAGCCGGGCGAGATCGCTGGCCACCACAGGCTGGCCGCGGAGGCGCTCACGCAGGTGCTCGGGGATGGGGTCGAAGAGTTCGTCGCCGAGGAAGCGGTAACCGTAGCCGGCCGCGCCGGCCCAGTCCTCCACCGAAGCCAGGCATCGGGCCAGCCACGGGGCCGGCAGGGGGTCTCGGTGGGATTGGAGGACGAGGGTGCGCCTCATCAGGCAGGACGGGCTTGTAGGAGGAGCTTGTAGGAGGGGCTTTTAGCCCCGATCCCTTATCCCGATCGGGCCTGAAGGCCCTCCTACATCAGTCGGCACCTATTTCTTCGACATGGAGAGGTGGACCCGGCCGGAGCGGCCCATGCGGCGCTCGTTCATGCGCTGCACGATGTCCTTCACGGCTTCTCGCACCTTCTTCTTCGTACCGCGGCGGTGACCCACGATGGACTGGCCGCCCTGGCTGATCACGTAGCGGTACCAGCGGCCGTCGTCGCTGCCGTCCGGCGCCTCCACCTGCTCCAGTTCCACGAACTCGAAGGGCTGCTGGTAATCCCGCGCCGGGGCCGCGCTCTCGCGTTTAGTATTGCTCATCCGGCCCACCTTACCGGATCGGGCGCACGGCGCAACCCGGCCGAGTACCGCCTGCCCGATTCCGGCGGTAAAATCAAGAGGATAGGGCTGCTGACGAGGCTCGGGCGGGGGTCGTAATTGCCCGGATACAGGGCCGACTCACGCAGAGGGTAAGCTAAACTCCCAGATATTCCCCAGAAATATAAAGACACCTCGATAAGGGAGGAATCCATGGCGTATCAGACGGCTGACATCCGTAACGTGTGCCTGGCGGGGCCCAGTAACGCGGGCAAAACGACGCTCGTGGAGGCCCTGCTGAAGGCAGGCGGCTCCATCCAGAGCTGCGGCGAAGTGGAGCGCGGCAACACCGTCGCCGATTTCCATCCCCGGGAGCGCGAATTCGGCCACTCCCTGCATCCGGCGGTGTGCCATCTCGACCACGAGGGCATCCACGTCAACGTGGTGGATACGCCGGGATACCCGGACTTCTACGGCCGCGCGCTGGCCGTCCTGCCTGCCGTCGAGACCGCCGCCATCGTGGTGGATGCGCAGAACGGCGTCGACCTCACCGCCCGGCGCATGATGGAGGCCGCGGCGAAGCAGCGCCTGTGCCGGATGATCGTCGTCAACAAGATCGACGCCGACGGCGTGGACCACGCGCGCATCATGGAGGAGATCCAGACCGCCTTCGGCGCCGAGTGCCTGCCCATCAACCTGCCGTCCGCCTCCGGCGATGCCGTCGTCGACTGCTTCTTCCAGCTGGAGGGCGAGGAGACGGCGTTCAGCGACGTGGCCAGCGCCCACGAGAAGATCATCGACCAGGTCGTCGAGCTGGACGAGGAGCTGATGGAGGTCTACCTGGAGCAGGGCCAGGAACTCGCGCCCGAGCAGCTGCACGATCCCTTCGAGAAGGCGCTTCGGGAGGGCCACCTGGTGCCGGTCTGTTTCGTCTCGGCGAAGAGCGGGGCCGGCGTCCGCCAGCTGCTGCGCATCTTCGAGCGGCTGATGCCGAACCCGATGGAGGGCAACCCTGCCGTCTACTTCAGGGGCGAGGGCGAAGGCGCCGAAGAGGTCGTCGCGACGCCCGACCCGGACGCTCACGTGGTCGCCCACGTCTTCATGGTGAATATCGACCCCTTCAAGGGCCGGCTCGCCGTGTTCCGCATCCACCAGGGCACGGTCCGCCCGGGCATGCAGCTCTACGTCGGCGATGCCCGCAAGCCGGTCAAGGTCAGTCAGCTGCTGAAGCTGAACGGCGCCGAGCACGTGAAGGCCGAGCGCGGCATCCCCGGCGACATCTGCGCCATCCCGCGGCTGGAGGAGGCCCACTACGACGCGGTGCTGCACGACTCCCACGACGAGGATCACTACCATCTCAAGTCCCTGCGCAACGCCAGACCGATGTACGGACTCGCCATCAAGCTCTCCGACGACGCCGACGTGCAGAAGATCTCCGATGCGCTGCACTCGGTGGAGGCCGAGGACCCGTCCCTGAATCTCGAGCACATCCCGGCGCTGAACGAGATCGTGCTGAACGGGCTCGGCGACCTGCATCTCAGGACCGTGCTGGAGGAGATCAGGGACCGCTACGGCATCGAGGTGGAGACGGCACCGCCCTCCATCGCCTACCGGGAGACGATTACCGCGCCGGCGGAGGGTCATCACCGGCACAAGAAACAGACCGGCGGCGCGGGCCAGTTCGGCGAGGTGTATCTGCGCATCGAGCCGCTGGAGGCCGGCGAGGGTTTCGAGTTCAAGAGCGAGGTGGTCGGCGGCGCCATCCCGTCCGGGCTCATCCCGGCGGTGGAGACAGGCGTGCGGCAGGTGATGGAATCCGGCGCGGTCGCCGGCTTTCCCATGCAGGACGTCCGCGTGGTTGTCTACGACGGCAAGTACCACACGGTGGACTCGAAGGAGATCGCCTTCGTCCAGGCCGGCAGGAAGGCCTTCACGGATGCCGTGGAGAAAGCCTCGCCGGCGATCATGGAGCCCATCGTCGACGTGGTATTCCGCGTGCCCGCCGACTGCGTCGGCGCGGTGACCGGCGACCTCTCCGGCATGCGCGGCATCGTCAGCGGCACTGCCGTGCTGGGCGAGAACCGCATGGAGATCTCCGGCCAGGCCCCGCTGGAGGAGATCCAGGGCTACCACTCGCGGCTGAAGTCACTCTCCGGCGGCGAGGGCCGCCTGTCGATGGAGTTCAGCCATTACGCCCGGGTGCCCCATAACATCCAGGAGCGGCTGATCGCCGCGCACAAGGGCGACTAGCAGGGACGGCTAGATCTCGGGATGCCGGTCGTGCCAGCCGGTCGCGCCCTCGTAGGCGTGGCCGATGCGGCACAGCATGGCCTCGCCGCGGGGCACCGCCATGAACTGCATCCCCAGCGGGACGCCGTCCTCCGTGAAGCCGCAGGGCAGCGTCAGCGCCGGCGCGCCCGAGAAGTTGGCGGGCACGGCGAAGTACTGCTTCAGTTCCTCGGCCAGAGGCTCGAAGCCCTCCATGCCGCCGCGCTGGATCTCCTCGGTGACGGGCATGGGCGGGTTGCCTGCCGGCATGGCGATGGCGTCCACCGTTCCGAGCAGCGCGTTCATCCTCGTGGCGTAATCGGCCCGGAAAGCCCGCGCCGCAGCCAGCTGCTCCTCCGTCAGCGCGGCGCCGGCCTGCAGGAATTCGCGGAAGAAGGGTCCGAATTCGTCGGCCCGCTCCGGGTAGAACTCGCTGTGCGCCTCCAGGGCCTCGGCCGCCGCGATGGCGGACCAGGGGTCGGCGAGACCGGTGCTGCCGGCGGGCATCGTCACGTCCACGATCTCGGCGCCCAGCGCGGCCAGCTGGCCCAGCGCATCCTGGATGGCGCTCGCCAGGCGCGGATCGACGCCCTCCGTGGCGAAGGCCTCGTCGTAACCGATGCGCAGCCCCTTCACGCCGGCGTCGATGCCGGCGAAGAGGTCCGGCACCGGCTCGTCCAGGGTGGTGGGATCATTCGGATCCGGGCCGCCGATCACCTGCAGCATGGCTGCCGCATCGGCCACCCGTCGCGTCATGGGACCGACGTGGTCCAGCGATTCCGCCAGCGGGATGACGCCGTAGCGGCTGACCCGGCCGTAGGTCGGTTTCAGCCCCACGATGCCGTTGGCCTGGGCGGGAAAGCGAATGGAGCCGCCCGTGTCGCTGCCCAGCGAGCCGAAGCACAGGCCCGCCGCCGTCGCGACGCCCGAGCCGCTGGACGATACCCCCGGCCAGAGATCCGGATCCCAGGGGTTCCTGGGCACCTCGAAGGAGGGATGGTAGCCGGCCATCGCGCCCTCGGTCAGGTTGAGCTTGCCGACCAGGACGGCGCCGGCCGCTTTCAGGCGCGCGACCACGGTGGCATCGTATTCCGGCACGAAGTCGCGATAGACCGCCATGCCGCCCATCGTCGGCACCCCCGCCGTGTAACAGAGGTCCTTCACCGCCACCGGCACGCCGTGCAACGGGCCGCGGTAGTTGCCGGCCGCTATCTCAGCCTCGGCCCGCATGGCCGACTCGACTGCCGCGACGCTGGTGACGGTGGCGTAGGCCTTGAGCGATCCCTCCAGATCCTGGACGCGGCCGATCATGGCGTTGGTCAGCGCCACCGGCGAGATCTCCTGTGCCTGGATGCGCGCCGCCACCGACAGCAGGCTCTCGTAGTGCAGCGGCACCGTGGCCCGACCGGCGGCCGGAGCGGCCGAAGGCCCCCCGCCGCCGCCATTGCCGCCATTGCCGCCATTATTGCCATTGCCGCAACCGGCCGTAGCCGCGGCTACGCCCGCCCCGCCGATGAGCGTCAGCACCTGGCGCCTCGTCAATCCCGCCTTACCGGTCGTCATGATGGCTGCTCCCCTTCATCGTCGGACTTCCCTGGTCGGACCTCCCTGGTCGGACCTCCCTGAGGCCCATTGTAACGGACCGGACGAACGGTAATTCGTCACATGTCGCCGCATAGCGACAGTTGTTGGGCCGGGCGGGCGCGTGCTAGAACCGCTCGACCGGCAACCGGATCGGCCGGCAGGACCGGATGGACGAAATCGACACGACGAGGGGACAGCAATGTTTGAACGTGGCAGGAAAGACGGCGGCGAGACCGCCCCGAATCCCGGCGAGAGCCGCAGCACCGGCGCGCCCGCAGCGAAGCCCGCCCGTGCCGCGGGCAGCGGCAGCGGCGAGATGGCGGTGATCGGGCGCTCCATCCGCATCGACGGCGACCTCCAGGGCGAGGAGGATCTGCGCATCGAGGGGCGGGTGACCGGCACGGTGAAGCTCGTCAACAACAGCCTGACCATCGGCAAGGAAGGCGAGATCCATGCCGACGTCTACGCCAAGGCCATCACCGTGGACGGCGTCATGGAGGGCGACCTGTTCGGCGCCGAACAGGTGGCGATTCGCCGCAACGCCAGGGTGAAGGGCAACATCACCGCCCCCCGGGTGAGCCTCGAGGACGGTGCCCATTTCAAGGGCTCCATCGAGATGGACGCCGAGGCCGTCGAGGCCGCGCTGGGCAAGCAGGGCGCGACGCGCAAGCCGGCCCCGGTGGCTTCCTCTTCGCCGTCAACCGCGAAGAAAGAGGAATCGGCGGCCTGACATGGCCGGCGCGGCCGCGCAGGCGCTGCCGGGGGCAGCGGGGCCGGTACGGGCCCCGCTGTTCCGCTCGCTGGTGGAGCGAATGGAGGACGGCGGTCGCTGGGTGATACTGGATCTCGGACCGGCACGCCCAGAGAACATCGATCTGTTCGGCCGTTTCCGCTGCCGCCTGGAGATCGCCGACCTCGCGGACGATCTCGACGCGCTCGTGCCGCCGGAAGAGGCGGGCGAGGAATGGATGCGCGAGCGCATGGAGGACGCGCTGCCGCCGCGCAACCCGGAACCGGTGGACGTCGTCCTGTGCTGGGACCTGCTCAACTACCTGCAGCCGGCCGCCCTCCCCGCCCTGTCCTCCCGGCTGGCCGCGCGGGGGCTGCCCGGCACGCTGGTGCATGCCCTGGTCGCCTACCGGGACCCGCTGATGCCCGCCCTGCCCGGCGGCTTCTGCCCGGCGGACGGCGAACACCTGGTGCGGCGCAACGCCGCCCCGGACGAACGCCCGGCGCCGCGCTATTCGCCGGAGGAACTCGGCAAGGCCTTCCGGGAGTTCTCCATCGAGCGTGCCATCCTGCTCGGCAACGGCATGCAGGAATTTCTGTTCCGCCTCTGAAGCCTGCCGGTCGCGGCGCCAGTTGACTCGATCCGCAATTGCGTCAACAGTCCCCGTAGTTCCACCGACAGGCCCTGCCATGACTGCAACCGCTACCCGTCTTCTGCGGCCCGCCACCCGCCCGGCGCTCGTCTTCGCGACCTTGTTCACGATCCTCTTCGCCGCGCTCGCACTGACCGGCTGCGCCGCAGGGCCTCGAGCGGCGGACTATCCGGCCGTCCTCGCCGACGTCGAGACCGACCCTGTGCCGGACGAAGGCGATGCGGCCGACGACCCGGCTATCTGGGCACGCACCGCACGGGACGGCGGAGCCCTCGTGCTCGGCAGCAACAAGCTGCGGGCCCTGCACGTCTACGATCTCGACGGCCGGGAGACCCGGACCCTGGAGTCCGGCCGCCTCAACAACGTGGACCTGCGCCCGCTGCCGGACGGCGACGCCGTGGCCGTCGCATCCAACCGCACCACCGGCAGCATCGAGGTCTTCCTGCTCGACGCGGCGACGGGCGGCGTGCGGCCGTTGCCGGGCTCGGCCGTCGCCACCGGGCTCGACGAGATCTACGGCATCTGCCTCGGCTCGGCGGGCGGCGACGGCTTCCATGTGTTCGTGAACGACAAGGACGGCCGCTATCAGCAGTGGTCGCTCTCGCGCACCGATCCGGCTGCCTTCTCCGCCCGGCTCGCCCGGCAGTTCCGCCTGGCGGGCCAGCCCGAGGGCTGTGTGGTGGACGAGGCCGCCGGGCACGTCTACGTGGGCGAGGAACCCCGCGGCATCTGGCGCGGCACGCTCGACCCGGCGGCCGCCTGGGCGCCGGAACTCGTGGACAGCGTGGACGGCCCGGCACTGGTGGCCGACGTGGAAGGACTCACCATCTACTCGCCCGCCGCGGGCCCGCGCTATCTGCTCGCCTCCAGCCAGGGCGACAACAGCTACGCCGTCTACTGCCTCGGCGACGAAGTGCGCTACCTGGTCTCTTTCCGCGTGGCCGACAACGAAACGGCGGGCATCGACGGCACGGAGGAGACCGATGGCATCGACGCGACCGCCGCCGACCTCGGCCCCCGCTTCCCCCGCGGTATCTTCGTGGCACAGGACGGGCGCAACGAAGGCGCCGACAGCCAGAACTTCAAGATCGTGGACTGGCGGCGGATAGAACGCGTAATCCCGGAAGCCGGCTGCCGTTAATTGTAGGAGGGCCTTCAGGCCCGATCCATTATCGAATCGGGCCTGAAGGCCCTCCTACACGCCCCTCCTACGTCGTAATGGCGGCGACGGCGATCATCACCAGCGTCGCCAGCACCGGGATCACCACCGTGACGATGCCCACGTCACGGTAGGCTTCCTTGTGGGTCAGGCCGGTGATGGTGAGCATGGCGACCACCGCGCCGCAGTGGGGCAGCGAGTCGAAACCGCCGCTGGCCATGGTGGCCAGGCGATGCAGCGTGCCGGGCTCGATGCCCATCTCCAGATAGGCCGGCGCCATGGTCTGCATGAAGATCTGCAGGCCGCCCGAGGCCGATCCCGTGATGCCGGCCACGAGGCTCACCGAGCCGAACATGGAGACGAGCGGCGGCAGGCCCGACTCCAGCATCAGGCGGGTGAACTGCTCGAACCCCGCCGTCTGCGTCACGACGCCGCCGAAGCCGATGACCGCCGCGGTGTTGATGAGCGGCATGATCGAGTCCTGGGTGCCGTGGCCCACCACCTCCAGCGCGCGGCCGCGCACCATCGGGAACATCAGCACCGCGACCAGTGTGCCGGCGAGCAGCGCGATGCTGGGCCAGACGACGGGCTGGCTGTCGGCGAAGCGCAGCAGCGCGAAGAACCAGCCCGGCTGCGCCAGCGTGGCCTCGTCCAGCGACATGATGATGAGCCTCGGCGCCACGATCGTGCCCAGCACCAGCGCGAGCGGCAGCGCCGCCGGCAGCCAGTGCGGATAGCCGGGATCGCCGGCGTTCGCGGTCGAGACGGGGTCGCTCGGCGCCGGCTGGAAATGCTCGCCGTTGGCGGCGGCGATTCGGCGCTGGCGCTCCAGATACCACATGCCGCCGGCGAACATCAGGGCGCCTCCGCCGAGCCCGTACCAGCCGCCGGCGAACAGGGTGGTCTCCAGCGCCGCGGCCGAGATCACGTTGTGGATGGACGGCGTGCCCGGCAGCGCCGTCAGCGTAAAGGTGCCGGCCCCCAGTGCCAGCGCGCCGCAGAACAGCCGCTTCGGGATGTCCGCCTGCTGCAGCAGCTTCAGCCCGAGCGGATACATGGCGAAGATCACCACGAACACGACCACGCCGCCGTAGGTCAGCAGCGCACAGGCCAGCACCGTGATCCACAGCGCGCGATGGGCGCCCAGCCGCTCCACCAGCGCGAGCGCGATGCTGGCGGCCGCGTGGCTCTCGCCCATGACCCGCCCGAACATGGCGCCGGCGGCGAACAGCAGGAAGAACCGTCCCGCAAAAGTGAACGCGCCCAGCGGCCCGAACGAGAAATACTCGGTCAGCCCGGCGGCAACCGGCAGCTGGTTGGTGGCGATGACCACCACCGAGCACAGCAGCGCCGCGAAGACGATGTTGATGCCCCTGAGGGCCAGCCAGATGAGCAGCGCGACGCTGCCGATGAGACCGATGTACTCCATGCTCCCCCCGAAGCGGCTGCCGGCCCGGGGCAGTATACGCACTCATCGGCAGCGCCGGCGACGTCAGTGCCCCGAGGCCCTGTGAGGGCTCAGGTCATCGTGATGGCGGTGGTGATCGCTATCGCGATCTCGATCGCGACGAGGCCGGTCGTCGGCCGCAACGACCCGTAGCGACTTCAGGAACTCGATCACCGCGTCCCGCTCGTGCTCCGGCAGCGCCTGATAGGCCTGCCGAGACGCGCGTGCCTCGCCGTCGTGGGCCAGCGTCGCCTCTCGCAGCGTGGTGTAGCGGCCGTGATGGAAATACGGCGGCTCGCTGGCCGCGCCCCACAGCCGCTTCGTCAGGAACCGCCGGTTGCCGGCGAAGAATGCCGGTGAGCCCGCCGGGTGATTGATGTCGATGGCTTCGCCGCCGGGGGCGCCCGCTCCGCCCGTGATGTCGTGCAGCTTCAGGTCCGTGAACGCCGGCACCCACACCACGCCGTCGCGGGCCCGGAGCCGGCGGCCGGGCAGCTCGTCGCGGGTGAGATCCACGCGCAGCGGACGTGTGTCGCCCGGCTGCAGATTGCCGGGCGGGTTGTAGGGATTCGGCTCGGTGTACACCCACCCCTCGTCCACCAGCGGCAGGGCCGGCACGTGGCAATCGGCGCAGCCTATGCGCCGGAACAACTGCCCGCCCCGGCGCACGGCCCGCCGGGCCTCCCGGCCGGGGGGCAGTACCTGGCGCGGCGCCGGCAGGGTCGCCTGGAACAGGGTCGCCGCCGTGATGTCCGCGCGAGTCAGCTCGTCGGCGATCCCGTCGCCGTCGGCATCGACGCCGTCGCCGAAGCGCTCCGCTGCCTGCATGCCGTGGTGGTGATTGAATGCATTGCTGGTGAACTGGCGGATGGATACCGCGCTGCCCGACTGGTGGAACGGATGGACGACCAGGCTCGGCGGGTCTTCGGCGCCCGCGCTCGCCAGGCTCTGCGGCGGCAGGCCCTCCACTGCCGAGACGTCCCAGACACCGTCGGCATCACGGCGGATCGTCCCGAAGGACACCCCTTTGGTCTCCAGCGCGAGGGCGCCGCCCGGCGGGGTGGCATCCCGGATGGTCTGCAGCTCGGCGGTCATCTGGCGGGCGAGCATCTCGATGTAACCCGAGCCGTACATGCCGGGCGTCGCGCGGAAATTGCCGATGCTCTGCAGCATGGTGAAGGCGCCTGCCTCGTCCCGCGCGCCCTTCAGCGGCACGGTATCGTTGACGTCGAAGGTGGCGAAATCGAAACGCTGGGCGGCCACGAATACGCCGGTCACGAAATCGCCGCCGCCACCGGGCCGGCCGGCCGGCAGGTTGTGGCAACCGCCGCAGCTGTTGGCGTCACGCCCCGAAACCCGGTTGAAGCTGCGGGGAAAGACCAGCGGTGCCGAAGCGTCCGCGAGCGGGCCGCCGGTGCCGGCACTGAGCGGCCGTCCGGCTCCTTCCGCGGGCGTCCAGCGCGCGGTGAATGCGGCCTCGCCGCGTTGCAGCAGCTCGTGCAGCGGCAGCCGATGCTCCTCGCCGTCCTCGAGCCGCCGGTAGCCCGAACGCTCTTCACCGATCCGCCCGGCAGGGGGCTCGGCCATGCGTTCAACCAATGGTCCGACGACTGGCCCGGCTGCTGCCGGATCGGCGACCGCTCCCGCGGTCACATCCACGCTCATCAGCAGCACTACGACGAGAGCCGCTGCCGCCGGCGCGGCGCCGGCACCCTTCCTCTCAAGGTCCGTCTCCATGACCTCCTCCCTGGTTTGGTTGCGAAGGGGGCCGACACTAGGCACGGGCCGCGGCGCGGGCGACCCGAATATCTGCGATGACGGACGGGATTGGGTAGACTGGCGCCGTGTCTCTTTGGGGGGAGCGCCGCCATGCCGATCCGTTACCTGAAGATCGTCCTGATCGCGTTTCTGGGCCTGATGGCCCTTTTCTACGGCCTGCAGAACATCGTCAACCTGGAGGCCGCGCACCAGGTGGTCGCCGCCGTCCTCGCGATGGCCGATCACGAATATTACGCCTCGTCGCTGGGCCCGCCGGTGACGAGCCCGATCCTCTCGGGCATCGCGCTGGCTGTCATCATCGCCGGCGAACTCGCCGCCGGGCTGGTGGCACTGAAGGGCGCATGGGACCTGTGGGCGAACCGCCGCGCGCCGGCGGCGGCGTTCAACGGAGCGAAGACCTGGGCGCTGATGGGCGCCGGCATCGGCATGATCGTGTGGTTCGGGTTCTTCCTGGCCATCGGCGGGTCGTGGTTCCAGATGTGGCAGACCCAGCTCGGCGCGCAATCCCTGGACGGCGCCCTGCAGTACTTCCTCTGCTGCGCCATCGTCTTCGTCATCGTCAACATGGACGACGCCTGACACTTGGAAGATGCCCCCAGCCGCACCGCTTTCGGTACCGCCTTCGCCCGCGCGGTGCACGGGCGCATCGACGACGCGCCGGTCGTCCTCGACGACGCCGTCGCCGAACGGCTGCTGCCCGGTTATCAGCAGCGCTACATCCGCCGCCTGGGCCGATTGTCCCGGTTCTGGCGCCGTTACTATGTGCGCCAGGCGGACGCCTTCACGGCTTTGCGCTCCCAGGTGGTCGTGCGCTGCCGCTACGCCGAAGACGCCCTTGCCGAGGCACGCACGGACGGAGCGGAGCGCTACGTCATACTCGCCGCGGGCCTCGATACCTTCGCGCTGCGGCAATCCGCGCCGCCGATCGAGGTGCTGGAGATCGATCACCCCGCCACCCAGCGGTGGAAGCAGGGCCTGCTGCAAAGCCGGGGGCTGGACCTGCCGCCGGAACTCCACTTCCTGCCGCTGGATTTCGAGACGGTGCAGCTGGGCGAGGTCTGGCCCGTCCGTCCCGCGCCCGACTTCGTCTCCTGGCTCGGCGCCACCTACTATCTCAGCCGCGACGCGATACGGAACACGCTGGCGGCGCTCGCCGGGTGCACCGCGCCCGGCTCCCGCATCGTCTTCGACTACTGGAGCGCGCATCCGCCCACCGCCGCCGGAAACCTGCTGCTGTGGGGCACGCGGCTGGCCGTGGCCTTCCAGCAGGAACCGATGCTGAGCTTCTTCGACACCGACGAGATCGAGGCCCTCGCGGAGGATGCCGGCTGGAGCGTGACGGAGCACCTGACGCCGGCGACGCAGAACGAACGTTACCTGGCCGGGCGCCAGGACGGACTCGTCGTCCCCTCCTTCGCCCATCTGCTCGAGCTCACGAACGCGGCCTAGCGCTGACCCTGCCTGCATCGGCCGCGGCCGCCGGCCCGAATACCCGCACATGAGCGTTGCCTCCGCCAATGCCGACGTGACCGTCTGGTACGACAGCGAGTGCCCGCTGTGCCTGCGCGAGATCGCGCTGATGCGGCGGCTCGACCGCCGCGGCGCCATCCGCTTCGTCGCCATCCGGGACGGCGGCGACTGCCCGCTCGACCGCTCCACCCTCCTCGAGCGCTTCCACGCGCGGGAGGACGGCCGGCCCATCGTCTCCGGCGCCGCGGCTTTCGCAGCCATGTGGCGGGCCATCCCGGCGCTACGGCCCCTCGGCCTGCTGGCGCGCTTCCGCCCGGTGCTGTGGGTGCTGGAACGACTCTACCGGGGGTTTCTGCGCATCCGGCCGTGGTTGCAGCGGCGATTGAGGCGAGCGGCGAGAGAGGATCGGGATCGGGCCTGAAGGCCCTCCTACACCTTCTACACCTCCAACAGCGGCCCCCAGACCATCGTCTCCCGCCCGCCCAGCCGCAGCTGCTGGCGCAGGCCGAACCCCAGTTTCTCCAGCACCCGGATGGATGCGGCGTTGTCCGGCGCGACCAGTGCCACGATGTCAGCAACGCCGAGACCGCGTCCGTACTCCAGCACGGCCCGGGCCGCCTCCGCCGCGTAGCCCCGCCCGCGCGCCTCCGGCAGGAAAGCGAAACCGACGTCCGTGACCTCGAGTTCCTCCCGATACAACAGGCCGCAGACGCCCAGCGCCAGTCCGCTCTCCCGGCTGCCTACCAGGAACTGCCCGTACCCGGGCTTCGGCTGGCAGGTCCACGCACCTTCCCGGATGAAGCGCCGGGCCTGCTCGTCCGTGGCCAGATTCTTGTCGCCGATGTGGGTGCGGAACGCCTCCTCGTTCACCAGCCGCAGCAGGAATCCGGCATCGTCCTCCCGCAGCCGGCGCAACGTGAGCCGGCGGGTCTGCGCAACGGTCCGTCCGTCTGCGTTCGGGGCGGCCGTCACCGATGCCTGCCTGCGGCGCACGCCGCGCCCGGGCGACTCAATCCCCGGCTCCCTTCATTCCGCGGGACCAGGCTTCCTTCAGCACCGGGTACTGCTCGATCTTCAGCATCTGCTTGCCAGCGGCTCGCCGTGCGGCGGCGCTGCCGGCCCGTTCCTGCGTGATGCGCTGCTGCTCGGCGTAAGGCAGCTGGGGCATCGCATTGATACGGGTGGCCAGAAGCTGCAACTCGCCGCTCAGCTCCTCGATCCTGGGGGCCGCGGCCGCGGCCGACTCCTCGTCGGTGACGCCTTCCAGCACGCCGTTAATCTCGGCGGCCAGTTCGCGCTGGGCCTCCATGGCCTGCTCGTAAGCCGCCACGGCATCACCGGGCCCGGCGTCGATGACGGCATCGGCATCGGCAATGGCATCGGTATCGGTATCGGTATTGGTATTGGTATTGGTATTGGTATTGGTACTGGTATTGGTACTGGTATTGGTATCGGGCTCGTTGCCGCAGGCGGCAATGGCGAGCCCCGCGGCCAGTATCAGCAGCGATCGGAACATGGAACCACTCCTGGATAACACCACGCCGATTCTACATGCAGGAGGGGCTTCAGCCCCGATCGCGACGCCAGGCCCCCGGCCCGCTATTTGGATCGGGCCTGAAGGCCCTCCTACATGTTTCGGCCGGGTTGCCGGCAGTCTTCCGCCTTGTGCTAGATTTGCGGACCCGATTCCGGAACCGGAACCCCGCACGTGACCGCTGCCGTTACCAGGCTCTGGCCCCTGCTGCTGGCCGCCGTGCTCGCGGCCTGCGCAACGCCGCCCACCGACCCGCTCCGCGTCACCGGCGAGCGCCTCTTCATACCCGTGACGGTCAACGGCATCGAGACGGAGGCCCTGCTGGATTCCGGCGCCGAGATGACGCTGATCGATGCCGGCTTCGCCCGGCGCCTCGGACTGGCGTACGCAGGCGAGGACGTGGCCAGGGGGACGGGCGGCAGCCAACCGGTTCGCTTCGCGGAGAACGTCTCCCTCCAGGCGGCCGGCTTTGCCGAGGACTCCGTGACGGTCGCCGTGCTCGATCTGACGGACGTCTCCGCCCGGCTGGTCGGCGAGCCGGTGCGCGTGGTGATGGGTCGGGAGATCTTCGACTCGGGCCGCTACTTCCTGGACATCGACGGGCAGCGCTTCGAGCGACTCTCGCGGGACACAGAGCCGCCCGGCCTGGCCCTGCCCCTGGGCGAGGAGCGCGGCATCCGCCAGCTGCCGGTGCGCATCGACGGCCTGCCGCCCGTACCGGCCGACTTCGATCTCGGCAACGGCAACGAGGTGCTCGTCGGCAGAGACTATGCGGAAGCCGCCGGTCTGCTCGATGTGCACCCGGTCGTCGGCACGAAGCCCGGCGGCGGCATCGGCGGCGAGATCGAGCGCGATCTCCTGGTCATTGACAGTCTCACCGTGGCGGGCCGGGTGTTCGAGGAGGTCATGGTGGCCATCGATCCCACCCCGACGGCCTCCAGCGTCAACATCGGCGTGCCGATCCTCCGGCATTTCCTGATCACGGTCGACTTTCCCGAGGATACGGTCTGGCTGCAGCCGCGCCCGACGAGCGAACCCGGCCCCTGACCCGCTCGGGACCGGCGGCCGCCTCTTCCTGAGCGGCCGGTACAGATACGGGTTATGATGCTGAAAGATGCGGGAATCGCATCCGCTGCCAGGCGCTGCCCGGAGCAGGGCCGACAGTCCGCGTGGGGGGTGCTGCGCGTGACGCCGCAACCCCACGAGATAACAATAATCCAGGGGGAATATCATGAATGCGCTACGCACCCTACTGCTCGCAGCCGGCGCGCTGTCACTGTTGGCCGGGCCTGCCCAGGCCGACGATCACTCACCGGGGGTGACCCCGGCGGAGTTTTTCCCGTGCACCTTCAACGACGGCAAGGACATGGGGGACCTGAAGAAGGTCATCGATCGCTGGAACGACTTCATGGACGAGAACGACGACTCCGGCTACCAGGCCTGGCTCCTGACACCCGACTTCGTCAGCGGGGACCAGGCAGGCTGGCACGTGGGCTGGCTCGGTGGTTGGCCGAGCGGCAAGGCGATGGGTGCAAGCCTCGACGTCTGGCACTCGAAGGGCGGCGACCTCCAGCGCGCCTTCGACGACGTGGTGAGCTGCGCCGCCCACATCAACTACGCCGTGCTGCCGATGAAGGAAGCGGAAGGCGAGCCTCCTACACGGCCGCTGCTCAGTTTCACCGACTGCGAGGTGGAACGTGGCGCCGGCATGGAAGCAGGCCTTGGCGCGGTTCAGGAATGGATCGAGTGGGAGACCTCCGCCGGCGGCGACTCGCCCCACTGGGTGTTCTTCCCCGGCTACGGCAGTCCGGTGGACGCCGACCTCGACTTCAAGTGGGTCACGGGTTACCGGGACTACGCGGCGTTCGGCCGCGACTGGGACGCCTACGGCAACGAGGGCGGCTGGCAGAAGGCCCAGCAGATCTTCCGGGGGACGCTGGACTGCGACAGCCCGCGGGTCTACCAGGTGCAGCAGATCCGCTCCGCGGAAAGGCAGTAGTCACACGGGGAAAACGGTTGGCCGGGAACGGGTTCCCGGTCAGCCGGCCCCGACATCGGTCTCTTCCTCCTTGAAGCGCTGCACGTAACGCAGCGTCACGAAGTTGATCGCCGACATCACCAGCGCCACCTCATAGCGGTGGAAGGCCACGGCCATGCCGATCAGGCCCGTATTCCAGATGCTCGCGGCCGTGGCCGTTCCGCTGACGCTGCCGCCGCTCTTCAGGATGGCGCCACCGCCGATGAAGCCGATGCCGGTGATGAGTCCCTGCAGTATGCGCGACTCCGCCTCGGTGGATGTAAGCACCGAAATCCCCACGAGTGTGTAGCCGCAGGCGGCTACGGCCACCAGCGGGAAAGTCCTGAGACCGGCCCCGCGGCTCTCGCGCTCACGGTCCCAGGCCACCGGCAGAGACAGTACCCATGCGATCGCCAGTTGCCCCAGGTGAAATACCACCTGCGACCAGGCTACCTCCATCGGGGGGATGGGAAAGCCGGAACCCGCCGACATGGCGTGTCCGTCCGGGCCTATACGCCCATCAGACCGGCGACGCCCACCAGGATGAGGTAGCCGGCCACGACGTAGTTCAACAGCCGGGGCACCACCAGGATCAGGATACCCGCGAGCAATGCGATCAGGGGCTGGAAAGCGAGGTGTATGGTCATATCCGTCCCGCCGACCCCGACGGGCCGACGACTCTCTGCAGCTTCGTCCCGGGAAAGACTGCAGGTAACGTGCCAGCCGCGACATCCGGGGCAGCCGCCCGGGCACACGGCGCGCCGGCCTGCCCCGTGGCAAGGCCTGCGCACGATCGTGCAGAAGTTGCACCGTGCGAGTGCCCCGTCCCGTAGCCCGGATGAACCTCGACAGGAGCTGAAGCCCGCTGCCGTCCGGACGCGCGTGGTGCTAATCTCTGCTCGTGGACGGCTTGTTCAACAGACTGCACGACCGGCGTGAGCCGCCCGGCATCGAGCTGGACATCCTGCGGCGGATGCCGAAGATTTTCCTGCTCGGCACCGCCGCACCGTTCGCCCTCTCCGGCCTGGTCCGGCTCCGGCTCGCCGGCGAGCCCGGCTTCGACGTGGCGAAGCGCATCGCCAGCGTGGACATCTTCGCCATCGCGCTGGTCGTGACCTTCTGGACGGCGGCACTGACCGTCGCCATCGCCTGCTTTATCGTCTTCGTAATGAAGGGCCCGGGCTACGTGGCCGACGCCTATCACCTGGACGATGCGCCGGAGCCGGCCGTGCGGCCGGAGAGACTCCGGACCTGAGTCGGAGGGGCCCGGTCAGACCGGCGCGTAGACTTCCCGCATCACCTCGCCCACCTCGGTCATGGCCTGCGCGCCGTCGCCCTCGTACGCCGAGCCGTGCATCGTCGCGCAGACCCGGGGGCTCAGGGCGGCGAGCCGCGCCAGGTGCGTGCCGGTATCCGGGGTCCAGGGCATGTAACCGCTCATCGGGCCCTGCTGGTAGGTGATCAGCGTCTCGCGGAAGCGCTCCGTGACGCTGTTGCCGGTGGCCGCCTCGACGTCGCCGAGCTGGTGCAGCAGATCCGAGCAGAACAGCACCCGTTCGGTCTCCTCGAACAGCATGGCGGCGTCCCAGCCGTGGGGCAGGTGAGGCGTGGCGCAGAAATGGAATCGGCGCGCGCCGGTCGCGAAGGTCTCACCGTCTTCCAGTATGCGCGGCGGGCGCTCGGCATAATCGCCCAGGAACACCATCGCGCCCACGTGGCTGCTCACGGCGGCCGCGGCCGGCGCCGCCTCGAGCCAGCGATTGAGGGACCCGCACTCGTCCGGCTCGAAATGGCTGAAGCCGATCCAGCGCAGACTCGCCGGGTCGATCACCTTGCCGACCGCCTCGTGGACCGCGGGGAAGATCGACTGCATTCCGGTGTGGTACAGCAGGGGTTCCTCGTCGCGGACGAGGAACTGGTTGAACTGGATGCCGGCCTCGGGCACGAACGTGGAGATGCGAAACACGTCCGCGGCGATCTCGGTGATGGTGGTCATACCGCTCTCCCTGATCTGACGCCCAGTCCGGAGCATACGCCGTTTCCGGTGTGTCGGCATCGGCCGTGCCCGGCCACAACCGGACCATATAACGGGATGGAATACCACGGTAACAAAGCTCTATTTCACGCCGGACGCCCGGCCCGGTAGCCTTCCGGACCCTGTACCCACCAGCCGGGAGAGAGAGCATGTCTGCAACCGAAGAATTCCTTGATGCGAACGAACGCTACGCGGAGACCTTCGACAAGGGCGACAAGCCCATGCCGCCGGGCAAGAAAGTTGCGGTGGTCGCCTGCATGGACGCGCGGCTGGAGACCGGGCGCCTGCTCGGCCTGGAAGAAGGCGATGCCCACGTCATCCGCAACGCGGGCGGCGTGGTGACGGACGACGTGATCCGCTCGCTGGCCATCTCCCAGCGCCTGCTCGGCACCCGCGAGATCGTGCTGATCCACCACACGGACTGCGGCATGCTGACCTTCAGGGACGATGCCCTGAAGGCGGAGATCGAGGACGAGACGGGCGTGCGGCCGCACTTCGCGCTGGAGGCGTTCCCGGATCCGGCCGACGACGTGGTCCAGTCCATCCGCCGCATTCGCGCGAGCCCGTTCGTTCCGCACAAGGATGCCGTGCGCGGCTTCGTCTACGACGTGAAGACGGGGCGGCTGAACGAGGTGGAGGCGGATCGGGGCTGAAGCCCCTCTCACACCGGGCAGCTTGACCCGCGGCGGCGGGGATGCAAGCCTGAAGGGGTGAGTCAACCCGGCGTGCACCGCCGGAACGGAGTGTTGCATGCCGAACGAGACCTGGCGGTTCTTCCAGGCCTTCATGAAATCACCCCGCGTCGTCGCCTCCGTCGTTCCCAGCTCGGCATTCCTGAAACGCCGCATCGTCGAGGCTGCCGGCCTGCCTCGCGCCAGGGTCGTCGTGGAACTGGGAGCCGGCACCGGCGGCACGACGCTCTCCCTGCTCGAAGCGATGGCCGAGGGCAGCCGCCTGATCGCCATCGAGCGGACTGCCGACTTCGTGCCGGGCCTGGAGGCCATCGACGACGAGCGTTTCGAGATCGTGCACGGCTGTGCGAGTTCCATCGGCCGCGTGCTGGCCGAGCGGGGCCACGGCGGGGCCGATGCGGTCGTCTCCGGGATCCCGTTCTCCACCATGCCGGAGAGCCTCTCCGCCGAGATCATCGACGCCGTGCATCGCGCGTTGAACCCGGGCGGGCGCTTCGTCGCATACCAGTTCAGCGGACGGGTGGCCGATTACACTCGACCGGTGATGGGGCGGCCCCGTATCCAGCGCGAGATTCTGAACGTGCCGCCCATGCGCGTATTCACATGGGAGAAGAAGCGGGCCGATCTCGATGCTGCCGCTGACGCGGCGTAGTCTCGACGGGCGCGGGCATTCGCGCTGCCAGGAGTGACACCGTGAACCGAACATCCCGGCCTGCGATGGCCGTTGCGACCCTGGTGACCCTGTTGACCCTGGCGCTCGGCCTGGGCGCCTGTACGGGCCTGCGGCCGGGCTTCGAGACGCCCACGGTGACGGTCAGTTCCTTCCGGCCGCTGCCCGGCGATGGCGCCGTGCCCCGGTTCGAGATCGGGCTGCACATCGTGAATCCGAACCGGGAGCCGCTGGAACTCCAGGGCCTCGCCTACACGGTGAGTCTCGACGGCCGTGAGCTGGTGAAGGGCGTGGAGAACGAGCTGCCGGTCATCGAGGGCTATGGCGAGGGCGATGTGAGGCTGGTGGCCCAGCCGAATCTGCTCGGCGGCATCCGCCTGGTAACCGATTTGATGGCGAGCCCGCGGGACCGCTTCTCCTACGCGCTGGAGGCGAAGCTCGACGTCGGCCGGTTCGCGCCGGCGATCCGGGTGCGGGACGAAGGCGAGATCGCGCTGCAATAAATCCGCGGATCGCTCCGTAGGATTTGCGGCTCAGAGAAACGCCTCCTGGCAAGTCTGCTGACCGAGGCTCGTGCCGTCGAAATCGTACAGCACGACGGCAAGCCGATAGGTCTCGTCCTGCCCCTCTTCCAGTTTGCCGGCAACAGCCGGAATCGGCTCGCTGTCGCGACTGAGACAGAAGCCGTCGCGCAGTGAACGTATTGCATACGTGCAGGCGCCATCCGATCCCGATCCCGCGCAAGTCACGCGCACCCGCTGGACCTTGGCGGACACCAGTGCCGGCTCGCCGTCCTCGCCCGGCAGATCGTTCCAGGCCTCTCCGAAGACGTACTTGCCCGGACCGACCGGGTTCACCTCATTGGTCGGGAGGTCCCAGGCGAGCTGCCGCAACGGCCTTTCGGCCATGACGACGCTTCCGCTGCTGTCGAGCAACTCGATGCGCATGCGGTCGTCCCTCGTGATGCCCTGATCTGCCGCGGCGATGAACGGCAGCGGCTGACCGACGACGAGCAGGACCGTATCGCCGGTGAGGCTCTCGCTTATCTGTGCGTCCGCGTCAGGCTCCACCACGACTTTGTAGTCGCCTTCCGGGATACCGGCGGGCAGTCTCACAGTCGGCCCCGTGTCCGGACCCGAGGCAGGCTCGATGACGTCGAGTCCGAAGTCACCGCCGAAGCCATCGTCGCGCTCCAGCCGCCAGTCGGCCAGGTCGCCGAACACACCGAGATTGCTGCCGATGATCGTGAGCTGCTCCCCCGGCTTCGCCAGCGGCTTGCTGAAGCCGATGATCTTCGCCTTCGTGCTCAGTCTCATCTCATCGCCGGGCACGGGGATGCGCAGCTTCCCGCCCGGGTAGCTGAGGAAGCTGCCATCGGCCACGGCCAGCTCGACCCGGATCGGACCGCTGGCCAGCTCCTGCAACGGGGACGCGAGTTGGGAGTACGGTATCTCGAGAATCTTGCAGACAGGTCCACAGGCGCTCGGGCCCGGCTCGATATTGGTTTCGTCCAGTGGCACGACGGCAGTCTGACCGAAGCGGTCGCGCACCACCAGTTCGGGGCACCAGCCGTCTCCGCCGCAGGGCGTCGATGCATTGGGATCCGTTTGCGCCAGCCAGTCGCCGAGGATCCCGAGGCTCTCGTCACTCTCGTAGAGATCTATCGTCTTCGGGGTGATGCCTGTGATCTCGGCGACCGGCTGCACCCGAAAGACAAACTTCTCCGGTGTCAGGACAGCGCTGCCCAGGTTCCGGACGAACGAGAAGATCTCCGAGAAAAGCGCCAGACCCGGCAGCTCCGGCAGCTTATCCGAGATACGCTCCTCGATGACACCTGCCGCTACCGCATCGGCGGACTTGACCGCGCAGTCGATGAAGTCCGTGCCGAGTTCGCCTTTCACGTACTTGCGTGCCCAGGGCCCCAGCGTCGCGTCGATCGCGTCTGCGAGCTCGTCCAGGGGGTTGGCGAGTATCTTGTCCTCGTCGCGGCGGATGCGCGCGAAGAGGTCATCGGCCGCGTCCGTGAATTCGCGGCTGTCGAGCAAGTCGTCACGCAGGCAATTGACCACGTTCTCGTCAACACCGATACCGGCCAGGCCCAGCATCCAGGGAATGAGCCTCTCCACCCACATCCGCTGGCGCAGGAACTTGACGATCTCCTGCTGGGAGGGCGTCAGAGACACGGTGTAATAAGCACCGTAGCCGCTGGTGATGACCTCGATGTAGCACTGCTCCATATGGCAGAGTGGCGAATTGTCGTCGGACTTCAGGTAATAGCCGCCTTCCTTCAGCTGGTACTCGGAATCCGCGAACGTCGGCCTCGTGTGCCGCCTCACCATCTCATCGGGCAGGGAGTCCGGGCCAGAGGCAGAGGCTGCCTGATCGAATATCTGTCTCGCTTCGCCGAAAGCCGGCTGCACCACGGCGGCGCTCGCGAATACGAGCCCGTCGATCTGGATACACAGATCGGAGCGCCAGAGGCGCCGATAGACGTCGGCGCTCTGGTTGCGCAGGGAAGCCCAGCCATTCTCGTCGGGTGAATAATCGCAGCCCTGCGGACCCGTCCAGCTCAGCCGCTCGAGGGTGTCGTCTCCGTGCTGCAGGATGATGATCTGCGAATAGGCATTGCCGATCGTCTCCGTCTCATCGGGGTAGCGTTCGCCTGCCTCCGTGCCGGCCTCATCCTTGTCGATGGGTCCCTCCCCCAGATAGGTCACGGTGGATGTGACGATATCGTCGAGGTCGCCGTTCCATGAAGTCGTCGGCTTGGCGGAAGAGGCGTTGGTCGGGGCGTCACCCGCCTTCGCAGTAGCCGTCGCGCGATCGGCCGACGGTTGCCAGGCCTGGATCACTGCATTCACCAGTCTGTCATCGGGCGCCGGGCCGCGGCCCGCGGCATGTTCTGCCAGGGTGCCCAGATAGTCGGAGGCCGCCGCGGTGGTCAGGGCGGGCTCGAGTGCGGCCCGGATTCCCTGCCAGGTACCGGGATCGGAGTCGAGCAGGTTGTCCCGCAGTGCGACGAGCCTCGCCAGCAGTGTGCTGCGAGCGGAGACTTCCAGGCTCCCTGCGCCCGGTAGAATCGTCGCTTTCAGTCGACCCGAGGATCGCACGGTGTCGCCGGCCGCAATGTCGAAAGTCAGCGAGAGTGGCTTCCAGGCCGGTGCCTGCAGGCGGAGCTCCTCACCGTGGCGCAATCGATGCTGCCGACCCTCGGTCCAGAAAAGCAGGCTCTCACCCTGGGCGAGCGCGAGCTCCGGCGCGACGCGCAACGTCACTTCGTGACGCAGATCCATTTCGATGCCGTTGCTGGTGGTCGTCGCACTGCGCGCGACCACCCGGTTGCCCTGGCCGGTCTCCGGAAGTCGAACGGTGATTCCGCGCGAAGACCGCTCACCGATCTGCAACGGCTCTCCGGCCAGCGCAACCGCGGTGATGTGGTCGAGATTGAGACCCTGCAGCTCGATCTGCGAGCCCGCGATAACGGTGCCCTCCACAGGGAAAAGCAGCGGTGCGGTACGTTGCAGGGTCTGCATCTCCCGGGCAGGGCCCCGGACGGAGCCTGCTATGACATGAGCCTGCGTAGCGCCGGGCGCCGGTATCACCTCCAGCAGGCCGTTCGCAATAACCTCTGCCTTTGCCGCTCGCAGACCATCACCGGTCCGGAAAGCAACCCACACGGGAGTCGCGTCGTCGAGCGCTATGCCCCTCACACGCAGATTCAGGACGCTTCCCTCACGGGCCACATCCTCCACCGTATATCCTTCGACATCGCTCCACGCGCGCTCTATGAACAGTGATCGCGCGGAAACCGGATCGGCGTACACAGGGCCGGCATCCGGCCGCGGATCCGATGCGTCTTCGATGCCGTCGCCGTCCGCGTCGCTGACCAGGAAACCGCTACTGATCCAGACGTCCAGATCCGGCGCCGAACCGGCCTTGGACAGGTCGGGACCGGTGTCGGGATCCTCGCCAGCATCACCGCCGGAGTCCTCGCCGGAGTCCTCGCCGGCCTCTCCCCCGTCTGCCTGACTGTCGTCGTCATCGGCGTCACCGCCGCTGTCCGGTCCGCCCGCATCCGGCGGTGCGCCGCCTGTTTGCGGCGGAGTGGACACCGCCTCAGGACCGCCGCCGCCTCCGCAGGCCGATAGCGTGATGGAGAGGAAAAACAGCAGGATTATCCCCGGCCGGTTGCGCCTGATCATCACGGTTCAATCACCTCAATATTCACTGGCAGCTCGATCGTGAACTCGCCGTCGGTGACCTCGATCGAGAACGAAGTCGGGCCGGTGGTCGCCTCGCCCGCGCCGAGGAAGATCAGGTCATCCGGTATGGAATCGCCATCGTCGGGATTGTCGAGTTCATACAGCGCTCCGGCCCCCGGCACCGAGGCGTAGCGCTGACAGCTCGCGTTCTCGGCTCCCGGCTCGAAAGTCGGCAGCTCCAGAACATCGCAGACTCCGACGGTACCGGTTTCGACGAACACACCGAAGGTCTCCGGTCCCGCGACCAGGAAGTCGTAGGGCGCACCTTCGGCATCGCCCGACACGGTTGCGTAGAGCCCGAGCGGCGAAGTCGCGCCCGGCAGCGGATCCACCACATAGATGAGGCGGGCCGGTGTCGAGTCGAAGGCCTGAACCTGCCAGTACAGGACCCCGTCCACGGTAGCCAGCGCACCCATCCTGTCCTCCAGGGTCGGCAGGCCGCCGGTATCGATCTGGGTCATCGTCAGATCGGCGGGATCCCCCGACCAGGTCCACATCTCCAGCGGCTGACCGTCCAGCCCGGCCGCGGCAGAGGGCGCCAGGATGATGACCACGCGTCCGTCCGGCATCACCTCGACTTGGGGCATGACACCCACCGGCAATTCGCGCTCGAGCAGCACCAGCGGCTCTAGCGCCGTCAGCGGGTCCGTGGCCGTCGGATCGAATCCGCTCTCGTCGATCAGGTAGACGCCGATCGCCTGCGGTATTGACGACTCTTCGCGGATGACGAACAGCAGCGCCGAGTCGCCGGCGGGCACGAGCCCGACCAGGCGGTGATCGCCGGCACCGAACGCGGCGGCTTCCACTTCCGCGGCCCAGGCGGAACTGCCCGTCCCGGTGCAGACGAGGTTGCTCTGGCCGAAGACCACACAGAATCGCTCGGCCACCGGCGCGCCGATCAGGTCCGCGCTGCCCGGGCAGTTGCCGACCGGCTCGGACGCCGCGAGGGTGTCGCTGTCGACCCGGACCCAGCCGGGCAGGCCGAGGACCGGATCCGCCCCGCCGCAATAGACCAGGTCGCCGTTCCGCGGGTCCACCGCGGTGGCCGCCAGCGAGGCCGGCAGGCTCCCCGGCGCAGCGGCCGAGGCGAAGGTCTCGGTGGCAAGCGCGTCGTAGCGATGCAACTCGCCCGGCAGCGTGAACCAGCCGGCCGACGCGCGCGCGCCGGTCCGGAATTCGCTCGGCGCAGCTTCCAGCAAGAGCTCGCGGACCCGGGTTGCGAGATCGAAAGCGACGACCCGATCGGTACCCGGGAAGTCGCCGGCCGGACCCGACTCGTGCAGCAGCAGCTGCTGATCGTCACCGAGCAACTGCCAGGTAACGATCTGTGGCTCGGAAACCCGTGTGGCGAAGAGGTCGGTCGGCGTGTAGGCCGTATCGTAGTACGTGGTGAAGACCACATCGACGCCGCCGTCGAACAGATTACCGCCGCCCTCGATGACGGCTCCGTCCGGGTATTGGCCCGGCACCAGTACGCCCATCACCAGAGCGTCGGAGATGAGGAACTCCATGGCGTAGGATTCGCCCGGCACCAGTTCGACCGCCGGGAAGCGGAATTGCATGGTGCTACTTCTCGGGACATCCGCCAGCGTCGAGGTCACGAGCGGCTCGCCGACGCGCAGCGCCTCCTCACGCCAGACCTTCACGGTCACATCGGAACTGAAGGCAGCCGTGCCACTCAGGAAGGCATCGATACCAATTAGATTCGACTGCCGTGGCACGAAGGTCTGCACCACCGGATCACCGAGACCGCCGGTCACGGGGCCCGGGCTGACCTGGTCGGGCAGTGGCACCTGCAGCGGGACGGTCGGGTCATAGTAGGTGCGGAAGAACACGTCCGATCCCGGACGGCCCACGATCTCGCCGTCAGGATAGGTATCCAGATTCGTCCCGATCAGCAAGGTCGAAAAACGGAACTCCAGCGCATACGACTGGCCGGGGATGACCTGGATCGGATCGAACCGGAACGGGATCTCGGTCAGGCGGGGATGATCGGGGATGGTGGCCGTCACCAGCGGCTCGCCGATACCGACGGCGCCCGCCGGCCACACATTCAGCGTGACATCGGCGGTGAGGCTCGAGGTCCCGTTGAGATACGCGTCGACGCCCGCCAGGTTGAACTGCTGCGGCACAAACGTCTGCACCACCGGTGTACCGATGCCGCCAGAGATACCGACTTCGTTCACCTGGTCCGCGACCAGTGTCGGCTCTACGGACGAGGAATAGAGGAAGCTCGTGCCCGTATCCTCCACCCGGCCGATCGACGGCTGGGTCAGGATCGCGCCGGTCGTCAGGGGATCGTTGTCCGGATCCTCGACGAACGCCAGCAGCGTCTCGTCCGCGAACTCGAGCGTATCCCCCGTCACGATCTGCTCGGAAGGCTCGGCGGTCACGAACGGCGGATCGTTGACAGGATTGACGGTCACCGTGACCTGATCGACCGCAGACAGTCCGGAATCGTTGGTCACGACCACCTCGAACTCAAGGTCGACGGGGTCGAGCGTAACCGGCGCGGTGAAGCTCGCGACCGCCGAATCCAGGCCCTGCAGCGTCACGGCGGGCGCGGCAGTGGCGATCTGAGCCCAGGAGTAGCTGAGCGACTCGCCGTTCGGGTCCGTGCTGGCGCTGGCGTCCAGGCTCACGTTCTGACGCTCGTCGGTGATGATCGCGTTGCTGGCCAACTGCACGTCGGGCGGCAATGCCGTGGCCTCGCTGTCGTTCAGCGTGACCAGCACGGTGCCGTCGTCGGCGACGGTGCCGTTCTCGACGCTCGTGATATTGACGGTGAACGACTCCGCCCCCTCTGCGGCGCCGTCGGCATAGATCGGGACCTCGATCAGTGCGCTCAGCTGGCCGGGCTCGATGACCACACAGCCGGTGATGGCGTCGAAATCCTCGCCGGCGGTCGCCGTGTCGGTCGTGTCGACCAGAGCCTCGTAGCAGACAGTGACGGGTTCGTCGTAGAGCCGGTTCATCTGCACCGCCACCAGCGCCGTACCCGTTGCGGCGGACGGCTCGAAGACGACGAGATCCGCCTCCACGGTGATGGTCGGCAGCACCGGATTCGGGCCGCACTCGTCCAGCGGATCATTCGGACAGCGGTCGTCGCCGTCCGCGATCGAGTCGCCGTCGCTGTCGGCCAGCCAGGGCAGCGTAACCTCGTCCACCGGAACGCTGACTTCGCTTACGTTGAAATAACCGTCGGCATCGGAATCCGTCTCCCGGGTCAGCAGCGTGGCGTCGGCCGCCACCTCCGCCGGCGCCTCCGGCAACAGGTTGAGCCGCACCTGGTAGCGGCGTTCCCGGTCGTCCTCCAGCCGCTGGGCAATGCCGGTTTCGTCGAACCAGGCGGGACAGCGGTCGAGGAACTCCGACCAGCCCTCCTGGTTGGCCTGCAGGTCCGCAACCAGATCCGCACGAACGAAGCAGCTGCCGTCGAAGCTGCGGCGCAGCTGCCTGGCCATGTACTCGTCGGAGACGGTGCCGGGCACTCCTTCGTAGAAACGCGCCCGCAGCCAGTCGCCGACCGCGGCCAGCGGATTGCCCGGAGTCAGGGCAGTGGTCACGGCGTCCAGGCTCTGATCCAGCGTGAAGTCCCCGGTTGCCAGCCGGCCCAGACCGAGCTCCCAGTTCTCCGCGTAGGGCGAGGGATTGGCGGCGGGGCTGGCGAAAACCGACTCGAGAGGCTCCCAGAGATAGACCGGCTGTCCGGGCTGGAATACCGGCGTCAGGAGCTGCAGCGCGTCGTCACCCGAGAGGTGCGCCTCCTCGCTGAGCGCCGACTCCATGACGGCAACGGCGAGCGTGCTGCTCTCGTCGAGGGAGGGCGCGGCCGGAATCACCAGACGGGATTCCAGATAGGACACGAAGGCCGCGCGCCACTCGTCCGGCGTCTGCCAGGTGCCTTCGCCCTGATCGGTCAGCATGTCCACCGGTGTGACATCGGAGACGCGCGGCAGCCAGAGTTTGTGGACACGGCTGTAATCGGCCGGCGGCTTCCAGTTGGCAGCCGATACCGAGCGGTGACGGTGTACCGCAGCGAGGACGAGGCTCTCGCCGGCCGGCAGGCGCATCACGGGCAGCTCGTCGGCGAGCAGCGCCGCCTCGAGTGTGCTCATGCGCCGCCTTGCTGCAATATCGCCGGCAGCGAGGCCCGCCGCGACGATCTCGCTGTCACGCAGCAACGTCGAACCGTCGTAGGACACCCGACCGTTCAGATCGGCCGCACCGACGTTCCACCAGCGGGAACCCGGACGCTCGCCGCCTGCCCCGTTGGCGAACGCGGTATCGTGCAATACGCTGATCACGAGGTCGGTATCGCCGGCCGTCTCGACGCCGTCGATTGCTGTGACAGCGCCGCCCGCGAGCGTGTCGGCGCCCGTGCTCACCAGGGCCGCCGTCTCCTTGCGGAATTCCAGATAGACGGTCTGCCCGGTCTGCAGCGGGACCGCTTCGAAACGGAAGCTGACGGGCGTCGCGGCGGACGGGTCGATGCGGACGTCTCTCAGCGTCTGCGAGGCGAGCAGTTCACCGTTGCGACGTGAGTCCTGCCAGACATTCAGCGTGAGGTCATCGAATAGCGGCTCTTGCTCGCCGGCTGCGACGAGCACATCGATGCCGGCCAGATTGGTCTCGGCCGCCGTGAACGTCTGGACGACCGTCCCGCTATAGGACTCAGTACCGGCACCGGCGCTCTCCAGTCCGACTGTCAGCGCCGCCGGCGGTCGCGCGACCAGGCTGCCGGCCCCGACGGCGACGACCCTTTCCACCTCGTACAGACGCTGGGCACTCGGGAAATCCTTGAATCGCAGCCGCTGGCGCTCGGCCGCCTCGCTCAGATCACCATCCGTCTGTGGCGGAGGCGGAGGTAACGGTTCGCTGACACAATCCGCCGGATCGTCCGAGATAACGTAGTTGCCACCGAAGGCACGGTAGTCAGGATCCGTAAAAAAGGTTCGCAGTGCGAAACTCGCGACCCGATCGCCCGGCGAGAATGGTTCCGTACCCACCGGTACACTGCCATAGACGTGCCAGTCGAATCCGGCAATCTTGTCGATGGTGAAATCGGCGATGGGACCGTCCAGCCAGCGGTCGGGCGGCAATACGCCGCTCCCGTCCGCGCTGCTACGGACGATCGGACTCTGGCGTGTTATCTCACCTTCCTGGCCGAAGTTCACCCGGATGGCTTCGGCGCCGCTCTGGAAGGGGAAGCTGTCGGCACCGACCCCCAGAATGACGTCCTGCCCCACCTCGTCGCCCGCTGCAGCGTAGAAATAGAGATCGAAATAGAAGGTCGAACCGTCGGTACAGAAAGCCGCCGACTGGATGCTCGGCGGGAGGATCTCGGCGGTACCGCCGGTGTCGCCACCGCCGTCCGATGGCGGTTCGCCCAGCACGCCGTCGAGCTGCGGCTCCGGGTCCAGGTGGTTGGTATCCCGCAGGATCTCGTCGAAGTCCGACCAGTTGTCCGCATCGCTGTCCAGCGGCAGCCCTTCGGCATCCAGGCAGGCGGTATCGCCGTCCACCGGGGTGCCTGTCGCGGGATCGAGGCAATAGCGGCGCAGCCACTCGTCGAACTCGGACCAGCCGTCCCCGTCGGCGTCCAGCGTCCAGTCGTCCTCCAGCGGATCGAGGCCCATGTCGATCTCGACCAGATCCGGGATACCGTCGCCGTCGGTATCGCGTCGGCGCTGCGAGGGGTCGATCGCGAGTGTGAATGAAGCTTGCCGGCTGGCCACGAGCGCACCCGAGCTGCGGAGTTCGACGGTGACGTTGAAAGTGCCGGCCTCGACCAGATGGAAAGTCTCGGTGGCGAAACCGCTGTCGCCCGCGTCCCCGGCCTGAGGTCCCAGCGTGGCGCCGCCGCTGACGACGGTGGCGAGCGTATCGGTATCCACAGCCTGCCAGCTCAGCTCGTGCACGCCCTGCCTGAGGAGTTCCCGGCTGACACCGACATCCACTGCGGTCGTCGCGGAAAAACTACCGCCGTCGGGCGTGAGCAACAGTTCCCGGCGACCTTCCTTGCCATCCGCGAGATTGACGGCCGACTCGCCCACACCGATCAACGAGACCGCTGGCTGTCCCGGTGTCATCGGCACGGAACTCGAGGGCAGCAGATTGATCAGCAACGCCTCGCTGCCGCTCACGTTCAGCGCGCTACTGGCGTTCAGTACGTCGATCGTCGACCAGAAACCGACGTTGTAACCGCTGATCCGACCGGTTTCCGGATCGACCAGCCAGAGATCCGCCGTGGTGCCTTCGAAGAGCGGGCTGTCCGCTTGCTGTGCGGCAGCGGGAACGGCCGAGAGTGCCAGCAGCAATATCGCAGCGGCGAATCCGGCAGATCGTCTTTGCATCATGGAGCCCCCCGGAACCAGTCGCTGATCCACCACTTCTCGGGACGATTCGCATCATCGAAGTAGACCACCTGATAGCGGTACTCTGGTGCGCCCTGGAGCTGGAAATTGCCGCTGCCCAGCAAGGCCGGATAGCGGTCGACGAATATGACGTCGATGCGCGAGGCGTCACCGTTTTTTACGATCTCTATGTAGGGATCGTTCAGGGTCCAGACCGAATCGAGCCGGCCCTTGATAATCTCCCTGGTGCTGCGGTCGAAATGCACGTAATCGATGAGCGGCGATACCTGGATCCAGGCACCGGCCGCGCCACCGATGCGCCTCTGGCGATAGACGACGAAGCCCAGCTCCTCTTCGAGGACACGGCGGAACTTCGCCAGCCCGCCGGTGAAGCACTGATAGCCGGTGAAATCCCGGCCGGCCAGATTCGAGTCGGGTACAACGTTCGGGTCCGGCTGCCCGGGCGCCAGCGTCACACAATCATCGAATTCGAACAGGCCGTTCGGTGACGACGCCAGCTCCTCGCTGCCGGCGAGGAAAATATAGAGGAACGGCGGGAGCAGACCGAAGTCGAGCGAGTCCGGCGGATCGATGAACGCGGCGACCTTCGGGTCCACCTGTGGCACGCCCGGAACGGGCGGCCAGGGAAGATAGGCGGGCAGATCCTCGCCGGTGGCAGTCCTCGTATAGCAGCGCTCGGGCCCCCAGTCGGAAATCGGGGCATCGCCGGTACCGTCATCGCGGCCCACCGCGAGCATGCTCAGGCAGTAGCGGTCCTTCGTCGCCTGGAGCGCTTCGACCGGTATCGTATAACTGACGACCGACGCCGGTTCATCGTCGATGACCGGTATACCCTCGACGGTGCGCTCCTCGGTCCCCAGCGGCGGCTGATAGACCAGACGCGCGAGTGCCACCGAGGCCTGCTCCGCGGGGAGGCGGAAGCTGAAGCGGGCGAAGTCGTCGTCCACCTCGAAGACGAGGATCTGCGGCGGACCGGGCGGCTTCGGGTTGGTCGGCGTCAGGGTGCAGGGAATCTGCACCGTCGCCGAGATATTGTTGTTCTCGTCGCTTACCACCGCGTAGCCGCAGAACTGGCCGCCACTCGGCGTATACGTCACTTCCGGGTCCGTGCAGCTGTCCACCACCCGGGTGAAAGAGCCGTCGATGTTCTCGTAGAGGGCGATGCAATAGTTGCCGCCGTCCGGCACTTTGGCCGTGACCGTCGCACCGCCGGGGACGAGGTCGCCCGGCTCTACCGGGATGCCCTCGACGAAATCCGGCACGATGCTGACGGCACCGGACTGGCAGAATTCGACGTCGTTCGGGATGTCGACCTCGCACTGCACGTCGCCGGTATTGGCCGTGCCACTCTGGAACGTCAGCGTGACGTCCTGGGCGTCGCCGCAGGTGCGTTTGATCTCCCGGCACGCGGCGCCATCGGGTAGCTGGACCTGACTCTCGCTGTAGCTTTCCGTGGCGCAGCTCAACCGGAAGGTGAGTTCCTTCTCGGTGCTGCCATCATCGATGTCCTCCTCGAAACTCCAATCCTTCTGGCTGGAATCCGCTTCGATACGGCAGCCCTGCGGACGCTGACCCGGCTTCGTCACCTCGACATCGGGCGGCGGCGGCGTCTTTCGGTTCGGGAAGATGCCGCGCTGAGGCGCACTCATGTAGCTCAGGCGTCCGACCGGGGCCGGCGTGGTGGCCTCCGACATGACGCGATACCAGTACACCTTGTCCCGGTTGTCGATGGGCTCGCCAGTGTCCGGATCGATCTCGGTGCCGGCCGGTACCTGATCCGTCAGGCGCACGATGGGCAGTGCGTTGGGATTGAACTGACGCGCCTGATCGGCACGTACCAGCCGGGGCTGACCCGGACCTGCTGCCTGGCCATCCGCCCAGATGAGGTAGTTCGGCGCGTTCGGCGGCTGCAGCAAAGGGTCGCACTGCGTGCCGGCACTGCGCTCGAAGGCGTCGTAGCGCCCGTCACCGTTGATGTCCGGCATCTCCGCCGAGTCCTCGACACCATCGCCGTCGCTGTCCTTGAAGCGGCCTGCGACGTCGAAGTTTTCGAACCGGTACACCCGGTAGTCGCCGATATCCAGTCGGATGCTGCGACGCCTGCCGTTCTCGCAGGTCTCGCCAATCGGCACGTACTCCAGGATGCCGGTGCTGCGGGCCTCTGTCGCGTTGCAGAACAGGCGCGTACCCTGCTTCGATTCGATGTAGGTCTCGAGCTCGATCTCGTCCCAGGTCAGCGCCAGCGTCCTCGGCTCGCCGGTCAATGCTGCGGTCGTGCGGTCGGCGAAGGTACGTATGTTCCAGGGGGCGGGAGGCCGGGTCATCAGCGGCACCTGCACGACGGTCGCGGCGGTCGGCCCGTAGTTACCCGTGAAATCCCGGGGTACCAGGTAATAGGCACGGCGGTCGCCCGGCTTCAGACCGGCGCGCATCAGCCGGTCGCGCGCCTCGATCCACTTCGGATCCACCGGCGGCTCGTCGGGACCGATGCCGTCGAGATCGAAGCCCTGGTCCAGCAGCAACCGCTTCGCGGCCTGCCAATCCTCGTCCACGGCCGGTTTGCCCGGATCCAGCAGCAGAGTCACGTTGACCTTCTCGAGCCCCTGCATCTCGAAACGGCCGCGGCTGTCGTAGCCGGCGGACGCCGTCAGCGCCGCGATATCCCGCGCCGGTGCCACCGTGACGGCCGGGCCCAGATTCTCCGTTGTGCGGTAAAGATCGAAACCGGCCAGATAGGTCTGCGCAGCCACCCGGTCCGAGATGACGTCGGCGCCCGGCGAGGTCCAGTCCAGCATCACCGTGTAATGATCCTTGGACGCTTCGGGCACGGTGCAGTCCCGGGCCGTCAGCAGAATCTGTCTGAAGTCCGTCGCGCCGAGCGGCTGCTGCGGCTCGTCGAGATCGATGCGCACCTCGCCGACCTTCACCTCGGTATCCGATGCGTTGACGGCGAACAGCTCGTAGGTGGCCTCGTTGTCCGCGCCGGCACCGACCGGTGCCGTATCGATCCAGGCCCGGTTGCGGGCCCGCGCGATGTTGAAATCCGTCTTCGAGGCAAGCAGCGACCAGAAGCGGTCCGCCGGAGCGGACGAGCTGATGCGCGCGTGCAGTTCGCTCGCGAACCGGTTCGCCGAGAACGGGTCGCCACGCTCGGCGGCCAGCTCGGAAAGCCGGGTTATCGTCTCGAGCTTCATCCGCTGCCAGCCGGGTTCGGCGTAGAAAACGGCGATCTCGTCGACGCTGCGCACGGCGGTCGCCGGCAGATCGGGACCGATGTCGACGCCGTTGCGCCGGATGCGGAACCGCTCGACGTCCGGGGGGAGCTGTCCCTCGAGTACGTCCCAGCGCAGGTAGACCTCGGTGCGCGGGGTGGCGACGTCGTCGTTGATGACCGTGCGCCCGAGAAAATAGAGCTGGCTCTGCCGGGCCTCGGCAACGGTGGCCGCCAGCAGCAGGACGGCCGGCAGCAGCAAGGCAAGCGAATTGCGTAGCGTCGGCATCATAATACCCATCAGAAGATCGCAGCCGGGCTCGGCGGCGTGAACTGCCAATTGCCGTTGTCGAAGGTGGCGTTGAACTGCACGTCGCCGGTGCCGCACCAGGAGTCGCCGCGGCTGCGCGGCACGCTGGTCCAGGTACCGGGATCACAGTCGAAGCCGACGCCTGCTACACCCCACGCCTCACCGCGCAGCTTGAGGTCGCCGGCAGTAGAAACGGTGCCGCCGACCCGCACCTTGCCCTTGATCGAAGCAATGCAGAGTACGTCGCCGCGGGCGCCGCCGCCGACCAGACCACCGATCTGCAGCGGGTTGTTGGCGAGGATCCAGGAGCCGAAGTCCGCGGAGACGCCCACGTTCAGGCCGCAACCGCCGGGGATGATCGGGATGGTTGCGCCGCCGCGCAGATAGGCGCCGGCGAAGCCGGATGCATCCAGATTCGGCAGGAAATTCGCCGCCTGCGGATCGAGGTCGTTTAGAACGGTATTGCCGGGACAGACCTTGCCGATCAGGAAGGCGACGTCTGCCTCGAGGCCGCTGAACGCCGCGCCGGCGGAGGCACCGATATAGGTCTGACGCGTACCGAGGCCGGCGCCGAAGGCGGGATCGAACACGATGGCATCGGTGAAGCCGATCTCGCCCAGCGTGCTGATGCCGCCGAACACACCGACCGGCGTCAGCGCAAAGCCGCTGTTGCCGCCGCTCTGCAGCGTAAAGCCGAGATACAGCTTCTCGATGTCGATGTCCGCGGCCAGAACGTTGATCGGCAGCCCGTAAGCGGAGATTTTCACGTCCAGCAGACTCTCGCTTTCGCCCACGGCGCAGCCCGTGTCCGTCTCGTCAGTGCCCAGCTCCGCGTTGCGGGCCGACCAGCTCTCTGCATCCAGCGCCGCCTTGAAACCGGTGGAATCGCTGTCGTCCGAGCCCCGCATGGTCCAGCCGGCGGAAAGGTGCGCACGCTCGAGTTCGTTGCCGGCGATGGTGGCGTAACCGTCCATCTGCGCCGCCTGGAGCGGGATGGCGCGCACCACGGAGGTGGCCTCGCTGAGGGCGTCGTTGATCGGCCCCGTCACGCCGGCCAGCGCCGCCTGGATCGCCTCGTTCAGCTGATCCGTGTACTGCAGCACGATGTCGTTCATGGCAGCACCAATAGCGCCGAAGTGCTCGTCCATGGCGAGACGCAGCTCGTGTATGGGCTCGCTGCCCATGATCTCCGAGACCACCATGCGCCGGAGCTCCTCCGGGCTCATGTAGGCGCCGGGCAGCTGATCGGCGGTCCAGTCCACGAAGGCCTCCTCGGCCCCGCCGATGATGCGGTCCGTCTCCTGCCGCAGGCTGTCGAAGACGTAGTCGGCCAGGTCGCGCTGCCCGCTCGTTTCCGCGGCCAGCGCATTCACGCCCAGATCGCCCTGAGGCAGGCTCGCCGGCGGTGCGGGCGTATTGATGTCGCACGCCGCGTCGAGATGGGTGGCGTCGTAGAGGATGCAGCCGACGAGGTCCACCAGCTGCTGCCCGTCCAGCTCGTCGGCCTGCACGCGCACCTGGCGCAGTGCCTCGGACAAGTCGGTGACGGGGTCCAGCACCGTCTCGCGCAGCGCGGTATGCAATTCCGCCAAATCCTGAAGCGGCGCCGTGCCCCGCAGCACCAGCTCCTCCAGTTGCAGCGAGAGAGCGCGGATATCCCCGGTGATGTCGAACACCCTGGCGGTGACCAGGCCGATCTGATCCGTCTCGCAGATGACGTCGCGCACCGCCTGGTCCGCGGCGGCCACGAACTCGACCAGCTCGTCGGTTGCATTGCGGATACGCTGCCGCGCGTTGCCGAGACGGCGCTTGACGTCCTGGTTTTTCGCCACCGCCTCGGCGGCGCCGAACAGCTGGTCGGAGTTGCGAATGAGAGTGGTTACCTGGCGGATAGTCGTAAAGCGCACGGCGACGTCGTTCAGATAGCCGTTGCCCTCCGCGCTCGCCACCAGGCCGTCGCTGCAGGCGGAATCCGCGAAACTCACCGCCTGGGAGACTGCGAGGTCGATGTCGATCGTCGCCTCCCGCAGTGCCTGCAGGCGACCGCGCGCCTCGTCGCGCAAGCCCCTGGCCTGGACGATGACGCCGTTCACGGCGGCGTCCACGGCGAGTGCCTCCGCCTCCAGCCGCTCCACGAACTCGAGCGCGCCGCCGAGTGCGTCATCGAGCTCCGTGACACCGGCATTCGCCGGCAGATTGCGGATATTCCTCTGCAACGCCAGCAATTCGTTGCGCAGATCCTGCTCCATGGAATACAGACGCCGTTCGATGGGATTGCGCAGCTCCTGGCGCACCAGCGCGATCGCCTGCTGGGGTACGCCCTGTACCCCGGCCAGCAACTCGCTGGCGGTGACGAAGGGGTCCTTGCCATTCGGCGTGAGCGGCGCGGTGGCCTCGCCGATCTCTTCCAGGGCGAGTTCCAGCCCCCGCTGCATCAGCTCGTTCATGCCCCGGTTCGCGTAGCGGTTGACGACGTTCACGGCGTCCAGGAAGTCGGTCAGCGCGGGCTCGAACAGGGGCCCGTTGATGATGCCGAGGTCCTCCAGCGTTCGGTCCACGGCGGCGGCGCTGTCCGGGTCAGTGATGTCCACGCGGAAAGTCAGCCCCTCCAGGCGCGTGAAATCGGCGCTGGCGCCGAAACTGAGCTTCGTGCGCTCCGGCTCGATGAAATTGACGCCGGCACGGGCCTGGAGCACGAACAGGTCGATCTCTTTATCGCGGCCCAGGAAGCGTGACTGCCGGCCGCGAGCGTCCGGGTCGCTGTTGCCGCTATCGAGCTGCCAGGGCTGATAGTAGACATCCAGGTTGAAACCGAAGCCGGTGTTACCCCACTCGTAGCGGGCCGTCAGGCTCTCGCCGTCGGCGATGGCCTGCTCGATGAGGCTGCGGTTGCGCTGAGCGAAATCCCGAACCTCGCCGTTCGGCCGGTTCTTCAGCGTATTGGCGGCCACCACCGCTGTCGGTTCGGGGGTGATTTCGCCGAAGCGCCGGGCGTTCGCGATGCGCAGGTCCGCCTCCAGCGAATTCCAAAACGGCACGCCCACCCGCGTGTTGCCGAATGCGACCCAGCCGTAACCGTCACTGTCCACCTCGGCCACACCGAGCCGCGCATCGGTGGTCCGGACGGGGAAGCCCTTTCCTTCCTCACTGCGATCGAAGCGGTAGGTATCGAGCTGGCCAGCGGCCTGGCCCACCAGATTACCGGCCGGATTCCACAGCGTGTCGAAGGCCACCGGATCGTTCAGGGCCTCGAAGTGCAGATGGTGATTGAGAGCGAAGTCCTGGGCGCCGGCTGCACATACCTGGCCGGCGTCGCCGCCGTCGAAGCCGGCGCTGAAGATGTCCATCGACGCCTTCCAGCTGTAGAGTTCCGGCCCGCAGTTCTCGTCCGCCGTACCGTTGCCGTTGTTGTCCTGACCATCGCAGCGCTCGTAGAGCAGGTCCACATTGCCGAGCCGGGCGCTGCAGTCGATCTCCAGGTTGGTGAAGAACAGGTCGAGCCCCTGGGGGCCGCCCGCATCTCCGTTGAGTGCAAGACGTCCGTCGATCCAGTTGAAGGTGTCCAGTACGTTGTCGACCGCGCGTACGGCAAAGCGCTCGAGATCCAGCTGATAGCCGTAGAACTGCGGTGCGTTCGAGCCGAGGCTGCCGCTCTGCACGTTGAACACGCCGGTGATGCCGGCATTGCGGATTACGTATTTGACGCCCGGCGACGGCGCCAGCGCAAAGACCGGATCGACGCCGTTGTCCAGCAGGAGCTGCCCGCCGAGCCGACCGAGGTCCTGGCCGTCGCCCTCGGCGGGCTGCCCGTTCGGGCCGCGATAGATTTCCGGGCCGATCGACAGACCCGTGGGATGGTAGTTGCCGTCAACGAAGGCGTCGGTGCCGGCGGGGTAGCGGGTGATGTCGCCAGGCTGGCCGGCCTCGTCGAGGTGGGCCAGCAGATAGCCGGTGACCGGTCCGTCGTCCGGGATGACATAGCCGGGCAGCGCAAGCTTCAGCTCCGATTGCAGCGTGAGATCGTCGGGCCTTGTCCAGGCGTAGGTGCCGTCTCCGCGGATGCCCCAGCGAGGCACGTCGTGCGGACCGCTGTTCAGCGCATCGCCGATCGAGAAACCGTCATTGTCCAGGGCCAGCGTGCCCACGGAGACGGTGAAGACGTCTGCCTCCCCGCCCACGCAGTCCGGTCCGGCGCAGGAGCTCCGCTGGCGCAGCGTCGCCTCGTCGAGCGTGACGGTCGTCGGCTGCAGTTCGCTGTCGACGATCTCCTGGCTGAATGTCTGCCACTGGAGACGCAGGCGGGGGAAGGCGGTCGTGGAAGCAGCCGCGCCGCCGCCGAATACGCTGAAGCCGCCATCCACGCCGGCGGCGTCGAGGATCAGCCGCCCGCCCTGGCTGACCGGACTCTGCCCGCTGCGGTCGACCACCCCGCGATAGAACGCATCGTTGCTGTAGAGTCCGCCGCCCTGGGCGCGCGGATCCTCGTCGGAGTAGCCGACGTCATGGATGTAGCGGATATTGTCGTAGTCGAGCGAGACGCCCTCCGGTGTCAGCGCGAAGCGGGCGATCCGGAATGCGATGGGCCAGCCCGGTGCATGCAGCTCGTAGGTCGCCTCCTGACCGCTCAGTGCGGCCGGTGGGAGCAGCGCGAGGAACGGTGAAGTCGTCACCGTCGGTGCGACGCGTCCCAGACTGTCGGCGAGCGTGGTGATCTGATTCAGACCCTCGGGCAACACATAGAAGACCAGATCCAGCGGACCGCCTTCGAACAGGGCGAGCTCACCCTCCACCATGACGGCGGGCGTGGCCGCTGCAGCAGGATTGAAATCGACGCAGAGCGTGCCGGAACCCAGCCCGGCAGGAGCGGCCGCACTGCCGTAGTTGCCGGTGATCGCCCACTGGCTCTGGCTGCAGCCGGCATCCGCACCGGGCACCACTTCCGTGACGGCGAGGATGTCGACCTCCGTGTCGCCCACCAGCACCGTGTCCGGTACCCGCAAAAGGGACGGGAGAGCGATTGCTTCTGCCACCTGGTTCGCGCTCTCACTGCCGATACGGGCCTCGAGTTCCAGGTCCCAGCCGTTGGCCGAGGCGTCCGAAGCCAGCGTCACGGCAGCGATATCGTCGAGACGGACCAGTGCGCCGCGCGGGGCCGGCTGCGTACCAATCAGCTGCAGAGACCGACGGTCATAGATGTAAGGCCCCAACGGCACTTCGCCACGGGTGCCGACGCTGTCCCTGGCCACCAGGTAGAAGTCCACCCGCCAGTCACTGGACTGCGAGGGGCAATTGCTCGGATCGCTGCAGTCCGCGGCCAGATCGAGAGTGGTATCGCCCAGGGTCACCTCACCGTCTATGAGGCCCAGCCCGGCCTCCTGCCCGGTCAGATCCACGCAATCGTCCCCCACGGGATTCGCGCCAGGCACGCACAGCTGATCCAGCGTGAAGCTCAGCACCTGGATGTCGGCAGCGTCTTGGTTGTCCAGGCTCGAAGGCGCCCCGTCGCGGATTCTCAGGGTCGAGCTGCCCTGATAGACGGAATACGTGCTGCTGTCGGAGGTGATCGTGACCGCGATGTCCTCGGTGCCCTCGGCGAGTGCGTCGATGACCAGATCCGTCGAGACCGGGAAGGAACTGCGCCCAACCGGGATGGTGATCTCGCTGGTGCCGTCGAGGAAATCCTCGTCGACCGTCGCCGTGGCCGATTGTGTGCGAACCTGGATGGTCACCGGCTCGATGGCCGCCTCACCCAGGCGGATGACGAAGGCTGCGCGCCCGCTGGCTTCCCAGACGGTATTGCCGCCGACGGAGATCGACTGCGCCGGCGCGCTCTGCCAGTCGCAGGTCCCGTCGGCGATGCAGGTCAGAATCGGCGTATCGACCCCGCCGAAGGGATTCGGCGGCAGCTCGTAGCCGGAATTCTGCGCCGCGGCGTCGTAGATGTTGGTCGCCGACAGGCCGGACAGCAGATTCAGCGCACTCTGCGCCTCCTCCAGGCTCTCGGCGACGAGGAAGTCCTCCAACAGGTCGCCGAATCCGCCGGCGAACAACTGGTCGCTCTCCAGCTGCTGCACGATGCCGCCCGAATAGATGAGCAGCGACAGACTGGGGTCGGTGAGGTCGGAATCCTCCGTGATGTCGTTGAAGTCGAGCTGCGAGGGATCGGTGCCCTCCGGGAAGCCCAGCACGTCGCCCACCAGCGCATCCTGCTGGTCGATCAGGTCGCCCGCGGAGAGCTCCGTCGTGGTCAGGTCCTGCAGGGCCAGCTCGGCCGAGAGTGTCGTGGCCAGGTTGATGTTGGCGTCGATGTCCTCGGTGCCGGCGTCCACCAGCGCCAGCAGGGGTTCGTCGAGGACGACGGTTTCACCCGTGAACTCACTGGTGAAAGAGCCCGTGGCCTCCAGCAAGGTGAGCTGACCGGACTCGACCTCGACGGAGAAGTCCTGGTCCGTGACGGTGGCCTCGATCGGATCGCTGAAATCGCCGGTGCCATCGTCGAAACCGAAGGCCGAGACGTCCAGGTCGTCGAACAGGCCCTTCTGGACCGTGCCGGAGATGGTGATGGTGGTCGGCGGCGGCGGACCCGGCGGTGGCTCCGGGAATTCGTAGTCGTCGCCACTGCCGCCGCAGCCCGCGAGTACGAGACTCGCGCACAGCCCCCAGACTAATGTTGCTCCCCTGCCCCGATTTTTCGTCAGGTGCCGGAGTGCCTTCCCGTCAAGCACTCGTATGCCCACCCTGCTGTCGTCGTTATGCCGCCCCGTGGCGGGAGCGATCTTTTCTTGTCGCGTACGAACGCTAGCAAAGTTGAACTCGCCTGCGGTGGCCGTACATACCCAATTTTTTACGGGTGCATACCTATTTTTCGCGGTATTCCGCCTCGACTTGACGTAATGCGGGCGGGAGGGCCTTCGGGCCCGATCACGATTTCAGTCGGGCCTGAAGGCCCTCCTACAACACGGCCGTGCGTGGGATACGGGCGATGGCGAGCAGCGTTATCCCGTAGAAGATCAGATCGACACCGAGGAACAGACCGAGCACCCACAGGGCGGAGCCCGGCAGGCCGAATCCGATCAGTGCGGCGAGGACGACGGAGAGCAGCCCGCCCGCGATCATCCAGCCGCGGCCGGCCGTGCGCTGCAGCCGGGAGGCGAACCAGAGTTTCAGCACGCCGCTGGCCACCAGGAATGCGGTGATGATCAGCGTCAGGGCGAAGACGCCGCTCTGCGGGTAGACAAGGAGCAGCACGCCTGCGATCAGCGCGAGCAGGGAGAGGAAGAAGCCCGATGCCACGCGGGCGGCCTTGCGTGCCCAGAAGGCAGTGACCACGCCGACGATACCGTTCACGGTCAGGATGGCACCGAACAGCAACTCCGCTGTAAGCGTCGCCACAGTGGGCATCAGTATGGCCATCACGCCAACGATGATGGACACGACACCGCCGACGCGGAAGAACGTCCTGTGCTCGTTGATCTCGTCGATCAGTTGCCGGCGCATGCCTTCGGCTGTGAGTTGATTGTCTGCCATGGTCTGTGAGCCTCCTGCACTTGCGGGCGGCCGCGCCGCGGCCCGGCGTCCCGGTTAGGGTGGTACCGCTAACAGAGCAGGATACGTGCCAGGATGCGTAACCGACTGATTTGCCGGCGATCCGACGAGAAGGGCATGCCGGTGGAGGGTCGGCCGTGGCAATTTCTGCAAAGTCGGGCCTGAAGGCCCTCCTACCTTGCGGTGAATCTCGCGAAGGCGTAGCCGCCGACCGCGCCGCACAGGGCCTGCACGACGAGGCCGGCGCCCGTTCGGGCGACCGCCACCGGCGTGATGTCGAAAGCGGCGTTCAGGGCCAGATGGATGGTCACCACGGCGGCGGCACCGGCGATGGTATAGAGAAGATAGCGCCAACGCGGCAGCCAGCGCAGCAACGAGGCCGCTACGCCGAAAGCGATCAGCAGACCGATGAGGATCATGGGCAGGAACGAGGTGGCCATGCCGCCGAGATCGTGGACAATCATCTCGAGCCGGGTACCGAAGCCGACCTCCGCACCCATGCCCTCCAGGCTCGCGGCCACGTGCTGGCTGGCCGAGATCACGGCGAGCACGTAAGTCAGCGCCACGGCGAGCGCGAAAGATCCCATCCGTCTGGCCCACATCGCCTGCATCCTCCCCCGCGCTACAGCAGCGCCGGAACCGGTGCTAGGCTAGCACAGTCATCATTCGTGCATCGGAGCCGCCATGTGCCAGCGCCTCGCCCTCTCCCTCCTTCTCGCCGTTGCGCCGGCGCTCGCCGCGGCCGAGGCCGATGCAGCCGGTTACCGGCTGGAGACCGTCGCCAGCGGCCTCGACATGCCCTGGTGCGTGGCATTCCTGCCGGAGGGCGGCTTCCTGGTCACCGAAATCGGCGGCACGCTGAGGCGCGTCGGTGCCGACGGCACCGTGGGCGATCCCATCGGCGGCGTGCCCGAAGTCTACCGCGCGAGTCAGGGCGGACTGTTCGACGTGCTGCTCGCGCCGGACTTCGAGACCAGCCGACTGCTGTATCTCTCCTATGCCGAGGGACCGCCGGCCTCCAACGCCACCGCGGTCGCGCGGGCGCGGCTGGAAGATGACGCGCTCGCCGGCGTCGAGGTCATCTTTCGCGTCACGCCGCGCAAGGACACGCCGGTGCACTACGGCGGCCGCCTGGCCTGGCACGCCGACGGCACGCTGCTGCTGACCACCGGCGACGGCTTCGACTATCGCGAGGCGGCGCAGGATCTCGGCAGTCAGATGGGCAAGGTGATCCGGATGAACCCGGACGGCTCGCCGGCCGACGGCAATCCCTTCGCCGAGGCGCCTTACGTGTGGAGCTACGGCCACCGCAATCCCCAGGGGCTCTCGGTGACCGCCGAAGGCACCGTCTGGCTGCACGAGCACGGGCCGAAGGGCGGCGACGAGGTCAACGTCATCGAGCCCGGCGTCAACTACGGCTGGCCGGTGGTCACCTACGGCGTGGACTACAATGGGGCCTACGTCTCGCCGTTCACCGATATGGAAGGCATGCGCCAGCCGCTGCACGTCTGGACGCCGTCCATCGCGCCGTCCGGGCTGACGGTGTACGAAGGCACGCTGTTCCCGGAGTGGCACGGCGACCTGTTCGTGGGCGCGCTGGTCGACAAGGACGTTCGCCGCCTCGACGTCGAAGACGGCGAGATCCTCTCCGAAGAGGTGCTGTTCGAAGAGATCGGAGAGCGCATCCGCGACGTGGCCACCGGGCCCGACGGCGCCATCTACATCCTGGCGGAAGGCGAGCCGGGCACCCTGTGGCGCGTCACGCGGTGAACGTCAATCCTCTATCCGGAATCCTATCTTCACCGTCACCTGCCAGTATTTGACGGCATCGCCTTCGATGTAGCCGCGCATCTCCGTGACCTTGAACCAGTCCATGTGTTTCACGGACTCGCCGGCCTTCCTGATCGCCTTCGCGATGGCATCGTCCGTGCCCACGGTCGAAGAGCCGGTGACGTCGATCTGTTTGTAGACATGGTCTTCCATGCAGAAACCTCCTGTTTCTTCGATGAGTTCCTTTTCAGTGTAACGGTTATCCCGCCGCCGTCTCGAATCGGACTCCGGCGAGCACCCTGTCCATGGCCTCGACGAGGCGGTCCGCGTGCTGCCGGGTGAAGACCAGCGGCGGGCGTATTTTCAGCACGTTGTCGGCCAGGCCCGTGCGCCCGACCAGCACGCCCTCGCCGCGCATGCCGTTCATGACGGCGCGCGCGACTGCCGGCGCCGGCTCCCGGGTCTCCCGGTCGCGCACCAGCTCCACGCCGGCGAACAGGCCCGCGCCGCGCACATCGCCGATGGCCGCGTGCCGCGACTGCAGCTCGCCCAGCGCCTCGCGCAGATACCCGCCGGTCGCCCGGGCGTTCTCCTGCAGCGCCTCGTGCTCGATCACGTCCAGCACCGCGAGCCCGGCCGCACAGGACACGGGGTTGCCGCCGAAGGTATTGAAGTACTCGAAATCCCGCGCGAAGCGCTCGGCGATCTCCGGCGTGGTGATCACCGCCGCCAGCGGATGGCCATTCCCCATGGGTTTGCCCAGCGTCACGATGTCCGGCACCACGCCCTGCAGCTCGAAGCCCCAGAAGTGATCGCCGGTGCGGGCGAAGCCGGCCTGCACCTCGTCGGCCACGCAGAGGCCGCCGGCCGCGCGCACCCGTTGCCAGGCATCCTCGAGATAGCCGGCCGGCGCGGCGAAGATGCCGTCGCTCGACCAGATGGTGTCGACGAAGAACGCCGCCGGCCGATGACCCCGGTCGGAGAGGGCGGCGATCGCCTCGTCCAGGCTCGCGGCATAGCGAGCGGATGCATCCTCGCCCCGGAACGGCCCGTTGTAGACGTCCGGCGCCGGCACCGTCGCCACCCAGGCGGGCGTCCGGCGCTCCGGCAGCTCTTCCGGAGAGAACGCCGCCACCGCCGTGGTGTTGCCGTGGTAGGCATTGCGGCTGACGATCGCGCCGTCTCCGCCGGTGACCGCCCGCGCCATCTGCCAGGCCAGATCGTTGGCTTCGCTGCCGGTGCAGACGAAGAAGCACACCGAGAGGTCTCCGGGCAGCCGCGCACCGAGACGCCCGGCGTAGTCCAGGATGTGCTCGTGCAGGTAGCGGGTGTTGGTGTTCAGCGTGCGTGACTGGCGCGCGATCGCCTCCGTCACCACCGGATGGCAGTGGCCGACGCAGGCGACATTGTTGTAGGCGTCGAGATACGCGCGGCCGGCCGCGTCGTACAGCCAGACCCCCTCGCCGCGGACGATGTGCAGCGGCTCGTCGTAGGTGAGCGATAGCCCGGGGCCGAGGAGTGCGCGGCGTCGCTCGCGCAGGCCGGCATCGCCGTCACCATTGTCACCATTGTCACCGTGGCCACCCTCGCCATGCGGTTGTCTGGCGACAGGCAGGCCGAGTTCGCGCCGCAGCACCCGCGTCGCTTCCCGCTCGTCGATGGCCTCCAGCCGTTCTATCGCGCGCAGGTGGCCGCCGAGGATGTAGTCGACGTTGTCCGGATGCTCCCGCGCCCGCCAGGCGCAGATCGCGACCGAGGTTGCGAGGCGCAGCTGCACGAGATGGAACAGGGCGTCGACCTCGGCCGGCTCGAGCGGCCGCACCGCGTGGAAGGCGGCGGCAATCTCTGCCAGCACGGCGAGCGCGTCGTCATGGCCGATGATCTGGTAGGCGGCGAGTACCGCCAGGTCGTTCACCAGTGGCGCGTGCACCATGTCGCCGAAATCGATGATGCCGCTCACCCGCTCCGGGTCGCCGGCATTCACCAGCACGTTGTCCGGATTGAAATCGTTGTGGATCACCTGGGCACGCAGTGCCGCGAGCGCCTCCTCGCCCCGTGCCGCATGCCGGGCGAAGACCCGCTCCGCCAGCTCGCGGCCGCGGCGCTCTTCGATGTGTGCGGCGAGCGGGCTCACGGCCGCCGTCTGATTGACGTCCCACAGAAGGGGATGGCGCGCGGCGGGGTGGAAGTAGCCCTGCAGGGCACGGCCGAGTGCCGCCAGTGTGGCGCCGAGATGCCGCCTCAGTTGCGGTGTCGAGGGGACGTCGCCCACCGGCACGCCCGGCAGATAACTCACCAGGCGCACGAGACTGCGTCCGCCCGGCAGATCCGCCGCCTGCAGCAACTCCCCGTCCGATCCCGGCTCGATGCGCGGCACCGGCAGTTCCGGCGCGGTATGCGCGATGTGGTCCAGCGCCCGCGCCTGGAAGTCGAGCACGGCCGGCGATTCGGCCGCATTGGAGATCTTCAGCACGAACTCGCGGCCGTCCTTCGCCTCGTAGCGGAAATTCCGATCCCGTTCGCTGTCGAGCGGAGTGGCACTGCCCGGCAGGGCGTAGCGCTCGCGCACCAGATCCGCGGCCTGCCCCGGCGTCAGGTCCGGGGCCGGCGTGGTCATCAGCCGCAGCGGGTCCGTGGTCACAAGGCGGTCACTCGGCGGCGCCGATCTCCATCACGATCTCCCACAGGAAGCGCACCATCTCCTGCAGCGACTCCTCGGAGACGCGTTCGTTGTCGCTGTGGGCGCCGTAGCGGCTGTTGATCTCGGCCAGCGTGCGCGCGGGGCCGATGCCGTAGGCCTGCACGCCCTTCGCCCGCAGCTGGGCCATGTCGGTGGCGCCGGTAGCCATCACCGGCAGCGTGGTCGATCCCGGATACAGCCGCTCGGCCACGCCCTCGATCACCTGGAACATCTCGTTGTCGATGCCGGACGGCGGCGCCTCCGGGCGGTAGATCTCCTCGGGCACGATCTCGATGGCCGGGTTGTCGATGAGCGCGGCCAGCTTGCCGTAGAAGCCGTCCACGTCCTCGCCGGGCAGCATGCGGATATCCAGCATGGCCTCCGCCTCGGAGGGGATCACGTTGCGGCGGAAGCCGCCGTCGACGATGGTCGGCACCACCGAGGTGCGCAGCGCCGAGTAATGATAGGGGTCGTTCTGCCGGAACCAGGCGTCGATCTCGGCCTGGTACTCCGGGTTCTCGACATTGGCGTAGCGCCAGGACGTCTCGCCGTCGGTCAGCTCCGCCATGCGCCGGAAGTACGCGCGCGTGGTCTCGTTCAGCCGTATCGGCGTCTCCCAGTTGCCGGCCTTCGCCACCGCTTCGGCCAGCAGGGTGACGGCGTTGTCCGTGCGCGGCATCGAGCCGTGGCCGGCCGTGCCCCGGGCCACCAGCTTCGCCCGCCGCGGCATCTTCTCCGTGGTCTGGATGCCGACCACCTTCACCTGGCCGTCCTCCAGCCGGTTGGTGCCGCCCTCGGCAATCGCGTACTCCGCCGCGATCTCGTCCCAGTGATTTTCGATCATGTAGGTGATGCCCCACTGCGGCGTGCCCTCCTCGCCGGCCTCGGCCAGGAAGATGACGTCCCGGTCCATCTCCACGCCGAGGCGATTCAGCAGCAGGATGACCATGAGCCCGGCCGTCACGTTGTCCTTGTCGTCCAGCGTGCCGCGGCCCCAGACATAGCCGTCCTTGCGCAGGCCACTGAACGGCGGCTGCGCCCACTTCTCCGGCTGCACGCCCACCACGTCCGTGTGGCCCATGATCAGTATCGGCGCCTTCGTGCCGTTGCCCTCGTAGCGGGTCACGAGATTGGCGCGGTCGGGGTCCAGCGCGTAGGTCTCGTACGCGATGCCCTCGGCCTCCAGCACTCCCCCCAGATATTCCGTCACCTCGGTCTCGTTGCCCGGCGGATTCACCGACTCGATCTTCACCATGTCCACCAGATAGCCGATGGATTCCTCGCCGACGGCTTCCCAGTCGATGAAGTAGCCGCTCTGGGCGGCGGCGGTGAGGGGCAGGAGCAGGACTGTCGCGGCTATGGTCTTGAGCATGAGAGCACCTTGAGCGAGTTCGGGTACAGTTTACTGAATCGGATAGACTGCCGCCGTTAGGGCGGGGAGCAGAACGGTGCGGGTCAAGGGACGGATCAGGTCGTGGCACGATGACAAGGGATATGGCTTCATCGAGCCAATCGATAGAAGTGCCGATGTCTTCGTGCACGTCACCGCTTTCCGCAACCCGAGCAGGCGGCCCGCCATCGGCACCATCGTCTCCTACGCCCTCACCAAGGACAGGCAGGGCCGGCCCCGCGCCACAGACGCGACTCTAGCCGGCGACCGGCTTCCGGTCAGAAAGAGACAGGAATCCAGCCGGTTGCCGAGAGCGCTCGCATTCGGCTTTCTGGCTTTTACGGGCGGCGCCGTCCTCGCAACCGAGCTGCCATGGATCGTACCGGCCGCCTATCTGGCCGCCAGCACTGCAAGCTATCTCTTCTATTGGCTGGACAAGGCGGCGGCTCGAGCGGGCGGGCGTCGTGTCCCGGAAAGCACGCTACACCTGCTGGCGATCGTCGGCGGATGGCCCGGCGCGCTGGTGGCCCAGCAGCAACACCGGCACAAGACACGAAAGCGGGAATTCCGGATAGTGTTCTGGTTCACCGTCCTCGGGAACATCGCCTTGCTCCTCTACCTGATGACCCCGGATGGCAGCGCCCCGTTGCGCGAGTTCACGTCGTCATTCGGTTGAGCTGAGCGCCGTTCGCAGCGCCTCCAGCCGCCGGCGATTTTTTCCTAGATCCGAGTAGCCGAGCCGCGACGACGAGCGCATGGCGATCGCGCCCTCCTCCGGCCGCAGGTGGAAGATGACGTCGTCGACGAAGCGCAGTATCTTCGTGCGCGCCTCGGCGCGCAGGTAGTTTTCGCGCTGCTCCACGATGGTGTACGCGGACTCGCTCTCCAGGTATTCGATCAGCCGCTGCCAGGCGGCCTGCGCATCGCCGTCGATCTGCAGCGGCTCTATATAATGCGTGCCGTCCGACGGATCGGCACCGCTGGAGACACAGTTGGGGCTGGAGGGGCACGGCGGCAGCCGCCCTTCTTCGGTCAGGTCGAGTTCGGATCCGCTCATGGTGGCGCAGCCTGTCAGCAGGAGGATGGCGCCGGCAAAAGCCGGCAGGAGCAGCGTTTTGTTCATGGCGGCATGATAGCCCAGGCTCGCATTGGTGTAGGAGGGGCTTCAGCCCCGATCCGAGGACGCGCCGAGCGGGCCTGAAGGCGTTCGGGCGTGAAACCGGTCGGGCCTGAGGCCGTTCGGGCCTGAAGGCCCTCCTACATGGTTAACGCCGCGTGATTGGGCGCGCGTAGTGCACCGTCTCTCCCTCGAAGCGCACGCAGCCCTGCTCCACCAGTGCCTCGACCAGCGCCTGCACCTCGGCGAAGTCGATTTCCCGGCCGAAATGGGAATGAACAAGGCGCATGAGCGTGCGGCGCCGGCGAGGCCGGGCCAGGCCGCGGGAATGGAGATTGCGGATCACCTCCGCCACTCGCTCCTCCCGGGAACTCGCCGTGGCGGCACCGAGGAACGGCAGCTCCGCCAGGCTCCGCTCCCTGCGCACGGACATGCCCTCCGCCCGCAGTTGCGCGATGAAGGCATCGAAGCCTTCGTCGGGCGAGACGACGTGCAGTCGAGCCTCGGGATGCCGTTCGGCAAGGCGGCCGAGATAGCAGGCGATATGCAGTTCGAGGGCGCGACGCCCGTCGCCGGTCACGGGCACGTAGGTCGCCCGCTCACCCAGCGCCTGCACGGAGGAGACCAGGTCGAACGGCAGGCTCGCCTCCGGATCACCGACGAAGAGGTAGACCCGCACGGGCTGGCCGTGCAGCGGCGCCAGATCCTCCGGCTGCACGTTCTCGTAATCGATGAGGATGCAGTGTTTCCCCATGCCGCGCCCTCGAGCCCGCCCTGTGATCGAGCTTAGCACTGCGGCGGCGTTACGGCATTTCCCGGGCGCAAAAAAACGGTACACTGCCGGCGTTCTCAGGCGGGGAAGCTTCTTGTCGAAGAAAAACATGCTCGATACCCGCAGGGGTCGCCTGACCACCTTCGGCATTCTCTACATCTGCGAGGGCATCCCGCTCGGGTTCGCAGCCGTCGCCATCGCCACCTACATGCGCCGGGCCGGCGTGGACGTGGCCCAGGTCGGCGCCTTCGTCGCCTCGTTCTACCTGCCGTGGGCGTTCAAGTGGGCCTGGGCACCGCTGGTGGACCTGGTCACCCTGAACCGCTTCGGCGGGCGCAAGGCGTGGATCGTGCTGTGCCAGGTGCTGATGATCGTGACGCTGTACTTCGTCGCCCAGCTCGACTACACGGAGCACTTCGATCTGCTCATCACCATGGTCATCGTGCACAACGTGTTCGCCGCCACCTGCGACGTGGCCATCGATTCGCTCGCGGTGAGCAGCCTGCGCGAGGAGGAACGCGCCCAGGGCAACGGCTTCATGTTCGCCGGCGCCTACATCGGCCAGGGTCTCGGCGGCGGCGGCGCCATGTTCGTCGCCGGCCTTTACGGCTTCGACGTCTCCTTCCTCTACGTCGCGCTGCTGCTCTGCCTGGTGCTCACCTTCGTGGTGTTCTTCGTCAGGGACCCGGCCGCCGGGGCAGCAGTAGCCGCGCGGTTGCACGGCGTGTGGCGGGCATTCCGCGATTCCGTCACCGGTTTCGCACGTGAACTCGGCATCGGTCTGTTCCGTTCCGGCAAGGGGCCGCTGATCGGCGTGGTGTTCGCGCTGACGCCGATCGGCGCCATGGCCCTCTCCGGCGCGGTATCCACCGCGCTGCAGGTCGACCTCGGCATGAGCGACAGCCAGATCGGCACGCTGAACATCTACGCCATGATCACCTCGGGCGCCGGCTGCGTGGCGGGCGGCTGGCTCGCCGACCGGCTCGGCAAGCGCCGGATGCTGGCGCTGTTCTACGCCCTGACCACGCTGCCCACGCTCTGGCTCGCCGTGGCCCTCGGCGGCGGCGCCGGCGTGGAAGGCGTCACCATCAACCAATACTTCGCCGTCGCCATCGCCTTCTACCTCTGCATGGGGCTGCACTACGGCGTTGGCGCGGCCATCTTCATGGGACTCACCAACCCGGCCGTCGCCGCCACGCAGTTCACGGGCTTCATGGCGCTGCAGAACCTGACCATCTCCTACTCCAACGCCTGGCAGGGCGTCGCCGTGGATGCGTGGGGTTACAGCACGATGTTCTACCTGGACGCGATCCTGGTCGCAGTGCCGATCCTGCTGATTCCGTTCCTCACCGACCGGCAGCCGACCGAGGCGCCGCCGTCGCCCGCGCGGCCTCTGCCGGAGGCGAGCTAATGTAGGAGGGCCTTCAGGCCCGATTCCTTAACCAATCGGGCCTGAAGGCCCTCCTACATGCGATCGACGGCCACGAATTTATCTTTCGTCAGTTCCACGTCACCGTCGTTCCAGCGGTACGCCACCAGCTTGCCGCCTTCCTTCGCCACGCTGTAGTCGAGGCAGGCGATGTTGGGCGCCAGCGGCGCCGGCTCGCCTTCCAGCCAGTAGTGGCCCACGAAGCAGGGCGGGTCGTCGTGGGAGTACTCCACGAGATGGTCGCCCTGGATGGGATCGTCCGGGATGTGCGTCTCCGCCGACTCCGGCCCGAAGTGCGCCTCCCGGTAAGTCGTGGCGTGAGAGTCCCACCAGCGCACGCGGATGCGGTGGCGCTGGTTGCCGCCCTTGTCGCGCATGGACTTGCCCTCCGGCAGGTCGATCTCCTTGCCCTTCAGCAGCGAGTCGATGGCCTCGTGCTGCCAGGTGCCCGGCTCGCTGCCGGCCACCAGCAACTCGTCGGTGAGATGCTGCCCGTCCACCTCAGCGCGCACCTCTGACAACAGGTGCGGGTCCCAGCAGGCATGGATCACCCGGAGCGCACCCAGGTCCAGCCACAGCGGCAGCGTGCGGAACCAGTCGAGCGTCTCGCGCATCTCGTCCCCGCGGCCCGCGTAGGCCGTGATGAAGGCGTCGTGCTGATCCCGGTTCTTCTTCGACCACGGCCGCAGCGGCTCGCCGGTATCCGGGTGCGGCGTGTGGAAGGCCAGCGCGTTGAACTCGTGGTTGCCCATGACCGCCAGCGCAGCACCCGAATCGATCATCGGCCGGACGACGTCGATGACTTCGCGCTGATGGGGCCCGCGGTCGATGAAGTCGCCGAGGAAGACGACCTCGCGGGTGGGGTGGCGCCAGACGCCGTCCTGCTCGGCGTAGCCGAGCTTGTCGAGGAGGCGGACGAGCGGGTCGGCATAA